>Ga0256404_1000648_pt1 | contig 89225 bp, 77 predicted proteins | sample RumenRJG_01DNA_FD_185990 | JGI IMG/M metagenome (GOLD analysis project Ga0256404, IMG submission 185990) | Bovine rumen microbial communities from Lethbridge, Alberta, Canada - RJG_01 | ecosystem: Host-associated > Mammals > Digestive system > Stomach > Rumen | place: Canada: Alberta | collected... | reverse complement strand
TATGAACATAGTTAAAAAATCTTTTGCATACCCCATAAACAGGGTATGCAAAATTACAACAATTTGATTAATAGATAATTACAAATTAACACTTTTCCTTCTTGAAAAAAGTGACGAAGTCAGGAAATAGTGGAAAGACCATAATGCTAATTGGGAATAATTTGGGAGCATTTGCAAAATAAGAAAAGCTAAGCATTGAATTATCAATTACTTAGCTTTTTGCTTTGTACCCAGAGCCGGGGTCGAACCGGCACGGATTGCTCCACTGGTGTTTGAGACCAGCGCGTCTACCGATTCCGCCATCTGGGCTTCAATAAAAAGGGCCTTCTCGCAATGTAGGAGGCCCTTTCACACATTTGGTTGTCCTACCCGGACTCGAACCAGGAAATGCGGCACCAAAAACCGTTGTGTTACCATTACACTATAGGACAATCCTATCGCTATGAAACTCATCGTCTCAATAGCGGTGCAAAATTAACGATGTTTTTATAATTGTGCAAGTGTTTGGCCCAAAATTTTTTTTGCTCCGTGGCCTGGCCGCTCTTGCGTCGGGGCCACGGGGGCGGTGTGGGCTATTGTTTCACTTTCCACTCAAAGCCGTCTTTGGTGTCTTTCACGTCGAAGCCGGCTTCGTTCATCTTGTTGCGTATCAGGTCGCTGGTGGCCCAGTCCTTGGCGGCTTTGGCCTGCTTGCGCACCTCGAGCAGCAGGTCGACGGCTTTCTTGTAGGGTTCCAGGTCGACGCCGCCGGCGCCAGCGGCGTCGTCGCGCACGCCGAGCACGGTGAACAGGTAGTCGTTGAACACGCTCTTGAGCTCGTCGAGGTCGGCCTGGTCGATGGTGGCGAGGCCGTCATTGACCTGGTTGATGGCCTTGCAGGCGTCGAAGAGGGTGGCGATCACGTTTTGCGTCTGCAGGTCGTCGTTCATGGCCTCGGCGCAGCGCTGGCGGTAGTTGTCGAGCCGCACGGTGGTCTTGCTGGCGGGCTTGAGCTCGCACAGGCGGTGCCAGCCGTCGATGATGCGCTCATAGGCCTTTTGGGCGGCCTTGAGGGCCTCGTTGGAGAAGTCGACGGTGCCGCGGTAGTGGGCCTGGAGAATGAAGAAGCGTATGGTCATGGGGCTGTAGGCCTGGTCGAGGCTCTCGTGCTTGCCGGTGAAGAACTGCTCGAGGGTGATGAAGTTGCCCAGCGACTTGCCCATCTTCTGGCCGTTGATGGTGATCATGTTGTTGTGCATCCAGTAGTGCACCATCTGGTCGCCCTGGCTGGCCACGGCCTGTGCGATCTCGCACTCGTGGTGGGGAAACACCAGGTCCATGCCGCCGCCGTGGATGTCGAAGTGGTTGCCCAGGTACTTGCGTCCCATGGCGGTGCACTCGCAGTGCCAGCCCGGGAAGCCGTCGCTCCAGGGCGAGGGCCAGCGCATGATGTGCTCGGGCGAGGCTTTCTTCCACAGGGCGAAGTCGGCCTGGTTGTGCTTCTCGCCCACACCGTCGAGCTGGCGGCTCTCGTTGATGACGTTGTCGAGGTTGCGGTGCGAGAGCACGCCGTAGTGGTGGTCGTGGTTGTACTTCTCGATGTCGAAGTAGACGCTGCCGTTGCTCTCATAGGCGTAGCCGTTGTGCATGATTTCCTTCACGAGCTGCTCTTGCTCGATGATGTGGCCTGTGGCGTGGGGCTCGATGCTGGGGGGCAGCACGTTGAGCGCCTGCATGGCGGCGTGGTAGCGATTGGTGTAGTACTGGGCTATCTCCATGGGCTCGAGCTGCTCGAGCCGTGCCTTTTTCTCGATCTTGTCGTCGCCCTCGTCGGCATCGTGCTCAAGATGGCCCACATCGGTGATGTTGCGCACGTAGCGCACCTTGTAGCCCAGGTACTTGAGGTAGCGGAAGAGCACGTCGAAGGTGATGGCCGGCCGGGCGTGGCCCAGGTGCGGGTCGCCGTACACCGTGGGGCCGCACACGTACATGCCCACGTGGGGCGGGTCGATGGGCTTGAAGAGCTCCTTGCTGCGGGTGAGGGTGTTGTAGATAAACAATTTGTTTTCCATTGTCGTTCTCTGCTTTAAAAAGAAGTGTTGCTGTGTTGTGATGCAGTTGTGCCGCAGTTTCAGGCCTGGCCCTTGGGCAGGGGGAAGTCGATGATGTCGCCGGCGCCGGGCTTGACGTTGCGGGGCATGCGGGGCTGAATCTCGCCGAAGGTCTGCTCATACTTCTGCACGTTCTGTGCCAGGGCGTTGAGCAGCTGCTTGGCGTTTTCGGGGGTCATGATGATGCGGCTCTGCACGCGTGCCTTGGGCATGTTGGGGGCCATGAGTATCATGTCGATAAAGAAGTCGTTGGGCCCGTGGGTGATCATTGCCAGGTTGGCATATTTGCCTTGCATTTCATCGGCAGGCACTTCGATTTGGATTTGCTGTTGGTTGTCGTTGTTAGCCATTTTCTTGTAATGTTGATGTTGTTGTTGTCAAAAATATAAAAAAAGTGTGGTTGCAAAATGCGTGCCACGGCAGGCGCGGTTTTGCTACACAAAAGTAGCAAAAACTGGAGTACATGTCAAGCCTGGGGGCCTAATATTTGGCGGCGTGCCACACGCGTGGGGGCCGTCGCTCACTTGGCAAAGTCGTAGCAGGTGGCATGGGGGCGCACCACGTCGCGCACGTGCACTCTCATGACGCGGCACGAGGGCTTGTACCAGGCCTCGCCCACATAGAAGGAGCCGTAGCAGTTGCGCCAGAAGCGGGTGCTGTCCTGGCCCTGCATGAGGTCGTGCACGAGATAGACGTCGACGGTGTCGCTGTCGAGGGTGGCGCCGTCGGCCATGAGGTAGAGCTGGCGGGGGTGGCCGGTGTACTCGACCTGGCCGCGCAGGTTGATGTAGCCCCCCGTGCGCCACAGGCTGCGCAGCTTGATGGGGTGCATGGCATATTGCTCTACGGGCTTGGTGTTGACCCTGAGCGAGTCGCTGGCCACGTTGCCGCTGGTGTAGTAGCGGGCCTGCACATCGCGCACGCCGGGGCTGGGTGTGCCCGTGACGGTGTAGTAGAGCAGCACGCGCTGCCCCGTGGCCAAGTGCCCGGGCTTGTCGAGCCCCGAGGCCCGCAGCACGATGGCGGCCGAGTCGCCACGGCCCAGGTACTCGAAGGTGGCTGTGCTGCCCGAGTAGCCCATGTAGGTCACAAAGTCGTAGCGCCACTCGACGATGCGTGTGTCGTCGTCGCCGCGGTCCTGGCACGCCGATAGTGCGGCCACGGCCAGTAGCAGGGCCAGCAGGCGGCTCGCGTGTGATGTGAAGAAGGCAGTCATCTCGTGGTCATATCACGCTGTCGGGCTCCACGATCATGCCGTCGCGCATGTGCAAGATGCGGTCGCTGTTGCCGGCCAGGCTCTCGTCGTGGGTCACGATCACAAAGGTCTGTTTCATCTCGTCGCGCAGGGTGAAGAAGAGCTTGTGCAGCTCCTGCTTGTTGGCCGTGTCGAGGCTGCCCGAGGGCTCGTCGGCCAGTATCACGGCAGGCTTGTTGACCAGGGCGCGTGCCACGGCCACGCGTTGCCGCTCGCCGCCCGAGAGCTCGGCGGGCTTGTGCTCGAGCCGGTCGCTCAGCCCCATGTAGTCGAGCAGCTCGGCGGCCCGCTTGAAGGCCTGGCTCTGCTTGCAGCCGCCTATGAGGGCCGGTATGGCCACATTCTCGAGCATGGTGAACTCGGGCAGCAGCTGGTGGAACTGAAACACGAAGCCTATGTTCTTGTTGCGGAACTGGGCCAGGCGCTTGTCCTTGAGCCGCAGCACGTCGACGCCGTCGTAGGTCACGGTGCCGCTGTCGGGCTTGTCGAGGGTGCCTATGATTTGGAGCAGGGTGGTCTTGCCGGCGCCGCTGGGCCCCACGATCGACACGATCATGCCGTCGCCTATGGTCACGTCAACGCCCTTGAGCACCTCGAGGTTGCCATATCGCTTGATGATGTTTTTAGCTTCAATCATGTTACTTTCAACTTTGCTTGATGTGCAAAGTTAAAGATTTATTCCCACATTGCATCACTTTTGGGGCACCCGATTTGGCTTGCGCCCTTGCGGCGGCGGGAAACGGCGGCGGGGGCTGCATGCTTGCCGCGTGCAGCCCCCGCCGTGTAGCCTTTTGGGGGGAAAAGCAGTTTTGCTATTGCTTGATGCCGAACTTGACGCGCAGCTTCTCGATCATGTCGCGTGTCATGGCGTCGAGGTCATACTCGGGTTTCCAGCCCCACTCCATGCGGGCGCAGGTGTCGTCGAGGCGGTTGGGCCACGACTCGGCGATGCCCTGGCGCAGGGGGTCGACGTCGTATACCATCTCAAAGCCAGGTATGTATTCCTTGATCTTGTTGTAGATGATTTCGGGGTCAAAGCTCATCGAGGCAATGTTGAACGAGTTGCGGTGCTTGAGCTTGGCGGGGTCGGCCTCCATGATCTCGATGGCGCCTCGCAAGGCGTCGGGCATGTACATCATGTCCATGAAGGTGCCGGCCTTGATGGGGCAGGTGAATTTCTTGCCCTGCACGGCATAGTAGTAGATGTCGACGGCATAGTCGGTGGTGCCGCCGCCGGGAGGCGTCACATAGGAGATGAGCCCCGGGAAGCGCACCGAGCGGGTGTCGACGCCAAACTTGAGGGCGTAGTAGTTGCTCAGCAGCTCGCCGGTGACCTTGGTCACGCCATACATGGTCTTGGGCTGCTGCAGGGTGTCTTGCGGCGTGCCGTCTTTGGGCGTGTTGGGGCCGAACGAGCCTATCGAGCTGGGGGTGAACACGGCGCAGTGCTGCTCGCGCGCCACCTCAAGCACGTTCATCAATCCGCCTATGCCTATCTTCCAAGCCAGCTGCGGCTTGTTCTCGGCCACGGCGCTGAGCAGTGCAGCCAGGTTGTAGATCGTGTCGATGTGGTACTTGCGCACGGCCTGGGCAATCTGCTGCGCGTTGGTGATGTCTACAATCTCGCTCGGGCCGCTCTCGGCGAGCTCTCCCTTGGGCTCAGCCCCTGGGATATAGCCTGCTACAATGTGGTCGCCACCGTAAATTCCTCTCAGTTTCATGGTCAACTCCGACCCGATTTGGCCAGTTGACCCGATAATCAACACGTTTTTCATATTGTCGTTTTAAAGATAATTTGTTTCATCATTTTGTAGCCGTGCAGCCAGGCCTCGAGCGCAAGCGCCGGGGCTGCCCGCAATGGCACTGTGATGCAAAGTTACACTACTTTGTCGAGAATTTGCGTTTTTCGGCTCGTTTTTTTTCGGTTATTTTGCTGCGAGGGCTTGCATTTTGCAGCAGTGGACCCCCTGCCGGGGCAATGTTGCGGGCGGGCGGCCCAACATTTTGCCACAATTATTTTTGTATTGTTTGGGAAATATGTAAATTTGAGCCCGAAGTCGCGCGGGGGAGTGCTCCCCGGCGGCGTCAAGACAACTATTTTGAACCCACGGCGCGGTCCGACCCTTGCCCGGGCAAGAGAAAGTGCCGGCGCTGCAATGCTTTAAACAAAAAATATCGCTAATCACTGATGAAACTGAAAGGCCTCAAGAATGCCAGTGGATGCATGTGCCTCTTGATAGTGGGCGCACTGTTCTCGTTCATAGGGTGGCGCATGGGCGCTGCCAACATGCTCAACACCGTGATGCACACGGCCCACGACCTGCTGCTCAACACGTGTTTCTACCTGATGAGCATCTGTGTGATCACGGGTGCCATAGGCAAGCTCTTTGTCGAGTTTCGTGTTGTCGACCTGTTTGAGAAGATGCTCAGGCCGCTCATGAAGCCGCTGTTCAACCTGCCGGGCATGGCCTCGCTGGGTGCCGTGCTCACCTTCCTGAGCGACAACCCGGCTATCATCACCTTGTCAAAGGACAAGCGCTTTGCCTCCCACTTCAAGAAGTTCCAGTTCATCTCGCTCACCAACTTCGGCACCGCCTTTGGCATGGGCCTCATCGTGATCGTGTTTATGATAGGTGCCGGCTACTATGTGGAGCCCTTCATAGGCTTTGTGGGCGCCTTTGCAGGCTGCATCATCTCGACGCGGTGCATGCAGCACTTCGTGCTCAAGGCCTACCCGCAGTACCGCGACGAGGTGGCGGTCGACTTCGAGCCCACGAGTGCCGACGACGGGTCGGAACAGACGCCCCTGGAGCGCAAATCGACCTTCCTGCGCACGCTCAACTCGCTGCTCGATGGCGGCAAGATGGGTGTGGAAGTGGGCCTGTCGATCATCCCCGGCGTGCTCATCATCTCGTCGCTGGTCATGATACTCACCTTCGGGCCCAGCACCTCGGGGGCCTACACCGGTGCGGCCTACGAGGGCATCGAGTTGCTGCCCGACGTGGCCAATGTGTTTGCGGGCTTCTTCGACGCCGTGTTTGGCTTCAGCGACCCGCACCAGATTGCCTTCCCCATCACGGCGCTGGGCGCTGTGGGCGCCGCCTTGAGCCTGGTGCCCAACTTCCAGGCCCACGGCTGGATCGACGGCAACGCCATCGCCGTGTTCACCGCCATAGGCATGTGCTGGAGCGGCTTCCTGAGCACCCACACGGCCATGCTCGACTCGCTGGGCTACCGCGAGCTCACCTCCAAGGCCATCATCTCCCACACCATAGGCGGCCTGGGGGCAGCCCTGGTGGCTCACTGGATTTATCTGCTCTACATGCTTGCAGTCTGAGCGCCCCCCGGCTGTTGCTGGATGCGATAAATTTAGGTGGCATTTTAGAGCTGCATTTCGAGTTTTTTTGTAACTTTGTGTATCGCATCTATATATAAAGAAAAAACGCATTGACAAAACCAATATAAATAAAACAGCTATCATGTACGGAAAAATTCAACAACACTTGCAACAGGAACTCGCCGACACCAAGGCTGCCGGTCTGTACAAAGAAGAACGCTTGATCACAACCCCGCAGGCTGCCGCCATCAAGGTGAAGCCAGCGACCGATGTGCTCAACTTCTGTGCCAACAACTACCTGGGCCTGAGCGACAACACTCGGCTCATCGATGCTTCGGTCAAGATGATGAAAGAGCGCGGCTACGGCATGTCGAGCGTGCGCTTCATCTGTGGCACGCAGGACATTCACAAGGAGCTTGAGGCTGCCATAGCCGACTACTTCAAGACCGACGACGCCATCCTCTACGGCTCGTGCTTCGACGCCAACGGCGGCCTCTTCGGCGCGCTGCTCGACGAGCACGACGCCATCATCAGCGACGCCCTCAACCACGCCTCGATCATCGACGGCGTGCGCCTGTGCAAGGCCAAGCGCTACCGCTATGCCAATGCCGACATGGCCGAGCTCGAGGAGTGCCTCAAGCAGGCTCAGGAGCAGCGCTTCCGCATCATTGCCACCGACGGCGTCTTCTCGATGGACGGCAATGTGGCTCCTCTCGACAAGATATGCGCCCTGGCCGAGAAATATGACGCCCTCGTGATGGTCGACGAGTCGCACTCGGCAGGCGTTGTGGGTCCCACTGGCCACGGCGTGGCCGAGCAATTTGGCCTCTACGGCAAGATCGACATCTTCACCGGCACGCTGGGCAAGGCCTTCGGCGGTGCCATGGGCGGTTTCACCACCGGCCGCAAGGAGATCATCGACATGCTGCGCCAGCGCTCTCGCCCCTACCTGTTCAGCAACAGCGTGGCTCCCGGCATCGTGGGTGCCAGCCTCGAGATGTTCAAGATGCTCAAGGAGAGCAACGCCTTGCACGACAAGCTGGTCGACAACGTGAACTACTTCCGCGACAAGATGATGGCAGCCGGCTTCGACATCAAGCCCACGCAGAGTGCTATATGTGCCGTGATGCTCTACGACGCCAAGCTCGCTCAGGACTTTGCCGCCGAGATGCAGAAGGAAGGCATCTACGTCACTGGCTTCAGCTATCCTGTTGTGCCCAAGGGCGAGGCACGCATACGCGTGCAGCTCAGCGCCGGCCACGAGCGCGACCAGCTCGACAAGTGCATCGCTGCCTTCATCAAGGTGGCCCAGCGCCTGGGTGTGGAGCTCAAGAAGTGATCGTGCGCCGGGCTTGCCCCGCGCCGATGGCACAATACTATCGCATAGGGCCCTGCCGTTTACCGGCGGGGCCTTTTTTTGAGCGCTGCTTGTAGCATAAGAATGAAAAAGAAGTTGTAACTTTGCACACTCAAGGGGAAAGTGAGCACTGGCCTGTTGCGGCTCGCTGTCATCACTTTTTGCCATTTGTGACAAGGCACTATATAGAATCAATCGCAAAATTTTATCGCAATGACACAACTCAATCCTGAATATATGACAACCAAGCAAACTAAAATTGTGGCTTCAATCTCCGACTTGAGATGTGAAGAAGACTTCATCAGGTCGCTCTTTGAGGCTGGCATGAACGTGGTGCGCATGAATACCGCCCACGGCACCCAGGAGGGCATGACCAAGCTCATCGCCAACGTGCGACGCGTGAGCAACAGCATCGCCCTGCTCATCGACACCAAGGGCCCCGAGGTGCGCACCACCACCATCGACGGCGGCGCCGACACCATCACCTTCCACGCGGGCGACAGGGTGCGCATTGTGGGCAAGCCCGACTTGCTCACCACCCGCGAGCAGATTGCTGTGAGCTACCCCAACTTTGTGCGCGACCTCAAGCTGGGCGCCGATGTGCTCATCGACGACGGCGAGATTGAGATGAAGGTAGTGGAGAAGGGCGGCGACTACCTCACTTGCGAGGTGCTCAACGAGTCGGTGCTGGGCCACCGCAAGAGCGTGAACGTGCCCGGCGTGCGCATCAACCTGCCCTCGCTCACCGAGAAGGACAAGCGCAACATCCAGTTTGCCATCGACAACAACCTCGACTTTATCGCCCACTCCTTTGTGCGCAACCGCCAGGACATTCTCGACATACGCAAGATACTCGACGAGCGTCATTCCGACATCCAGATCATTGCCAAAATCGAGAACCAGGAGGGGGTTGACAAAATAGATGAAATCATCGAGGCTGCCGACGGTGTGATGGTGGCACGCGGCGACCTGGGCATCGAGGTGCCGCAGGAAAACATACCTGGCATTCAGCGTGCCATCATACGCAAGTGCGTGCATGCGCGCAAGCCCGTGATTGTGGCCACCCAGATGCTGCACACCATGATCGAGCACCCGCGTCCCACCCGGGCCGAGGTGACCGACATTGCCAATGCCATCTACTCCAATACCGATGCCGTGATGCTCTCGGGCGAAACTGCCTATGGCAAGTATCCCGTCGAGGCTGTCGCAACCATGGCACGTGTGGCCCGGCGCGCCGAGGCCGACAAGACGCCCGACCTCGACATCATCATGCACGTGGCCGACGAGCCCGACGTGACAGCCTTCCTGGCCAAGCAGGCCGTGAAGGCGACGGCCCTGCTGCCCGTGAAGGCCATCATCACCGATTCCTACTCGGGCCGCACGGCACGCTATCTGGCCTCCTATCGCGGCAAGGTGCCCGTGCTGGCTATATGCCACAGCGAGAAGACGATGCGCCGCCTGGCTTTGTCCTATGGCGTCGATGCCGTGTATCTGCCTGGCAAGATCAACGGCCAGGACTATTACTTCTCGGCCCTGCACCTGTTGCTCAACAAGGGGGTGCTTAGCCCCGACGAGATGGTGGCCTACTTGAGCAGCGGCCTGCAGAGCACCCACACCACCTTCTTGGAAATCAACAAGGTGAGCGAGGTGCTCGAGGCCGGTGTCAGCTATGTGCTGCCCAACAGCAACAGGCTCGTGTGAGCCGCTGCCGCTGCTGTAGCTATGGGTTCAAAACAAGATTGATGAGCGCCGTGACGTCGCTCACGTTGACCGTGCCGTCGCCGTCGATGTCGCTCACGTCGAGGCTGTAGCTGGCCGAGCCCAGCACGCAGTTGATGAGCACCGTGACGTCGCTCACGTTGACCATGCCGTCGCCGTCGATGTCGCCATGCCGTTGCACGGCGGGGCCCACGCCCACAAGGTGGGGATAGCCCTCGTTGACGGCAGCGTCGATCGCCCACACGCGGGCAAAATCCCAGTGGGCTGCTGCGTAGGTGTCTTGCACTTTCATCTGCGCGGTGGTCTTGGCCTCGCACTGGCAGTCGTTGTGGGCGAAGCCGCCCACGCCCTCGGCCTGTTGCGATATCTCCTTGTCGTAGTAGCAGCTCTTCACGGTGGCCGTGTACGACTTGTTGCCCACCAGCCCGCCGGCTATGGCAGCATTGGTGGCGGTGACCTGGCCGGCCGCGTAGCAGCGTGCCACGTCGCTGCCGCTGTAGTCGAGCGAGCCGATGAGGCCGCCCACGCTCGACTCTCCCTCGACCGTTGAGCGGGCAAAGCAGTCGCTCACAGCCGTCTCCTCGTTTTTGCCCACGAGGCCGCCCACATAGGTGATGCCCTTCACGCGGTTGCCGGCTGCATAGCTGTGTGCGATCACCGACTTCACGGCCACGCCCACGAGGCCGCCCATCTGGTTGCCGCCCACGACCTCGACGCTGCTGCTGCAGGAGTCGACGTGAGCGTTGCTCAGGTAGCCCACAAGGCCTCCGGCCAGGCGGCCCACCTGTTGCGAGCCGTCGGTCTCGGTCTTGGTGATGCTGGCTATTTTTCCTGTGGCATGGCAGCGGGTCACGGTGCCCTCCACACACCAGCTCACGATGCCTCCCAGGTAGTCGTAGCCCGAGATGGCAGCGTCGACGGTGCAGTCGCGTGTGGTGCCATAGCTCTGGTAGCCCATGAGGCCGCCCAGATAGATGCCGCTGCCCTTCACCGTCGACTGGGCAACGTGGCAGTCGGTGACTTCCTCTTCAAAGGCGTAGCCTGTGAGCACTCCCAGGTTTTCGGTGCCCTCGATGTGAGCGCCGTTGAGGCGCAGGCCGCGCACCGAGCCGCCGTAGACGTAGCCAAACAGCCCCTGGAAATCGGTGGGGCGGTTGACGTAGAGCTGATTGATGGCGTGCCCCTGGCCGTCGTAGTGCCCCCTGAAAGCCATTTTCTTGACCATGCCGTTCACGGTTTGCATGCCGCCTATGGCCGCCCAGCCGTGCCCGCCGTCCCATTGCCGGGTGGGGCTGCAGTCGATGTCCTGCGTCTGCACGAGATAGGTGTCGGCCAGGTCGATGCCCCCGTTCACCTGCTGGGCTATCCACAGCAGGTTGTGGAGGGTTGCAATCTGGTAGGGCGAGCGGGCGGTGCCGTCGCCATCGGGTTTCTTGCTGGCGTCGTAGTAGCCTTGGGCGGCAGCGAGCACAGGCAATAGTGCTGCCAGCATGAGCAGGCAGCACCGGGGTATCGATGTGTTCATTCTACAGGCAGTGTGACGCGTTTTACTGGAACATGACTTTCACAGCCTGGCCGTTGACGACCACAATGTAGACCGAGCCCTTGCTTGCACCGTCGACGTGGAACACGGCTTGCCCGCCTGCTATCGCTTTCTGGCCCAGGCATGCGCCTTGCAGGCTGTAGAGTGCAGCCGTGCCACTGCCGGCCGTGACGCTGATGGTGCCGTCGCTGGCGCTGGCAACAGCGGTGAGCCCTTGCAGCTCGACGGCCGTCACGCCGGTATACTCGGCCTCGGGCACGACCTCGACGTCGAGATTGTCGATGGCCATGAGCGTGAGCGAGTTGTCGGTGAAGTACTCGCCGCTTGCATCGGTATAGGGCTTGCCGTTGACCAGCCAGTGGTGCACATTCACCTTGCCCGAGGGATTGTCGGGCGGAGCGACTTCAAAGAGAATCTGGTCGCCAGGCGTGACCGTGGCGCCCGAGGCAATGACCGGGCTGTCATACTCGCTGCGGTTGTAGCATGTGAGCAGGGCCGTGTGCGGCTGCCTGTAGGTCACGGTGCGGGTCTCGCCGTCTTTGTAAAACGCCACAGTCAGATAGAAGCCGCTGGGCACATTGTTTTTGTAGAACTGGTCGGGGTGGGAAGGGAAGATGGAGTTGTCCTCAAATTTCCACACCAGGATGTTGTAGCCGTCGGCCGGGCGGGGATCGAAGTAGGCGCCGCGGCCCTCGGGCAGCATGTAGGTGATGCCGTCGGCCTCGGGGGCGATCAGGCGGCCGAAGTCGCCTTGCTCCTCAACGTTGACTTCGGCTCCGAGCGTGCCCTCCTTGGGCACGACAAAGGTGGCTGGCACCAGCTTGCACACGTCGGCCGTCACAACCAGGTCGGAGCCCACGCTTTTCAAGGTTTGCTCGGTCGAGGAGTAGGACTCCCTGATTTCGGACAGGTTGCTCTCGCTGGCGCCCTTCTGCCACACATACACGACATAGCCCTTGTCGGGGGTCACCTTGAGCTTGACGTTGCTGCCCGACGGAACCGTGTAGGTGTAGCCGTCGCTGGCCGGGGTGAGCTTTTCTTCTTGCGCAGTGGTGGCGTCGACCAGGTAGGCCTCGGTCGAGGCATGCGTCACACCCTGGGCAAACTTGATTGAAACATTGCCTGCAATGAGGGTGAGGGTGTTGAGTAGTAAGATGGCTGCAGCACAGCACTTCTTGTAGGTTTTGTTCATGTTGTGGTAGAAAATAGTAGGGGGTTAAACAAACATTAATAATTGCAAATGTAGATAAAACCTCTTTAACTCACAAGACCGTGCTGGCCTTGCTGTGCATTTTTTTTGATTGTAGCGGCAGAAAAAATAACAGGGGCATCACTGCTCCTGCTATTTCTTTACAATTGTTGCCAATTGTACATTAAAATCACTACTAAGAATATTTTTCATTACTTTTCAAAGTCTAAACCCCTTAATAACCCTATTATAAACCCTATTAGTGTTTTGAACAGTGCAAAGAAACGAAGAATTTTTTTGCCCGCCAAATTTTTTATACCAATCGGCGATTTTTATCGATAAATTAACGTTTCATTTCGATTATTTCCTTCTCTTTGCCTTTTGGTTTACTTTTCGAAATATTAGGGTGGGTAAACTTACGATGTGTCACCAATCCTTACCCATAGGCGACACTTATCAAGTTGCAACCTTATTGGTGCTTGAAGATTGTCGCTCCATGACATCATTATAACGTGACAACTCCGCTTATATTGTCTTGTACCGCATTCCCATTGCCGCAGCCCAGGCGATTTCACTCGGTGAATTTCTGCTACACCCAGTCCAGCATTTTTCAAAAGGATATTTCTTTTGGATAGGGCGTTGATTGCTCTACCCCAATGGCACTGTGTCGCCCACATAATTGAAGGAGAATTGCCCTATTTGCAATAGGAGATAGCTTATATTGAAATAAATAAACTTCCCTTCTAAAATTGGTAAAACATTGCTGCTGCATGACATTTCTCCGCTGCTCATAGGTGGCAGGCAGGAGGCTTTTCTCCTGTCGCTACGTGTGGTTGACAGAAGTTTAACGATTTTATATCGGCACAACTTCTTTTTATAGGGCTTGACTTCATACCGGTCGATGAAACTAAGGCCTTTACCGCTTAAGTCACGGTTTTCTATCTCTACTGTTTTACTGTCTACAAAGTGAAACGTCAGGTTTCGTTCTTTTCGGTCACCGAACTTGTATAGATATTTCTTGAACTTACCAATTCCCAACCTTGCGTACAACAGAGGGCTCACTAAATTTGTTTTGGACATCCATTTCAGGCTGTCGGTGCTTCTAAGAATAAAATTGGCTGCGGATAACAACGAATAGTCTTCTGAGAAGGTTATGACACCGTCGGATAAAAGAGGAAAAATCTGGCAACTGTAATTCACTTTTTGGGATGTATTCATTCTTGCAGGCAGAATGGGTTTCTTCCTCACTGTATAATCATCACGGTTGGTTGTTGACAAGTGTAGGCCTATTTTCCTATGGCTGATCCAGTTATAACGATATGTGTCGGAAAAGAAAAGAATGTGTTTCCAGCCATTATTCTCATTCTCTCTATTCGAGATCGTAACAGTTGAATCATTCTCAAACCTCATGGTTATCATCCGCAATGGACTATCCTCAAACACATATAGCTTTTGAATGTTGTTGCCTGAAGTGCTTTCGGCCAGGCAGCATAGCGGGAATAAGATGAAGCAATATAGAAGTTTCATTTCTCAAACCACTCCTTTCTTTTCTTCTGCATTATCGTGATTCTTTCTTTTTACTGCTAATTGGAAGAGCGACGTTGAATTCGAATGTCTCACTAATTTTTCCGTCTTGTTCTATTCTCGCAGGCACAAATTTCAGCAGTCTTATTTTTGACATTAGCATGTCAAAGAAGATGGGATACTCGTTACGGGGTGGGTAACAATCTTTTAAGTCGATGTTAGCAACATCCCCGTCCTTGCCTATTAACATGTAGGCCTGGGCAGAGAATTGCTCTGGTGCTGCAATTTTAGGAACAGAAGTATACAAAGAGCTAAATATTGAGTCAACATTGATGTCCTTTCTCAATTTAGGATATTTGAAACCCCATCTCTCCTCAGGCCTGACCGTCAAGACAATATTTTGATTTTTTGATTTCTCAAACACCCTTTGCCTTGCATCTTTTCCACAAGAAGCCAAAACCAATGTGTCCTCGGTCAATTTTATGATTCTATCGGCATTGTAATATAGTTTATCTCTTGTTTTTATGCCCTCACGCCCGCCATAGAAATATCGGATTGAATCATGGTAGATGTCAAAATATTTGTAAGAAATACAATCAGTGTATATCATTCCTTTGCCATCATACTCTACAAAGCTATGATTCTTTTTGTAGGCAATCCCAAATTTACCATCGGTCAAATTCCAATACTTGATGCTGTCGGCAGTAAGCATGAGAAATTTAGCCGGCTTGGCCGACCTGCACGATGAAAGCAGACCGATTGATAATAGTAGAAAAAATGCGTATATAATGAATCTCATCATTAAATTCTATTTTGTAAGTGTGATAACCACATCGGGAAGCGAAAGACTCCTGATAACCATGTTGTTTGTTATATCATAATTGAATGTTGCGATACCAATGAATGCGGCATTCAATCTTGAAACATATTGGCTGATTGTTTCTGCATCACACACCTTGTTTTCGATAGCCTTGTTCAAGCTGATTTCTGCACCGTTTGGGTCAATTCTGTTAATGGGATTACCATGACAATATGAATATGGGCTGGCAGAATAGTATTTCTCCGCCATAGGATCCATGGTAATGAACCGCGTAATAGTGGGGTAGTGGCGGGCCTGGCTGTCGTACCAGTCGAGGCCGTTCTCACGGTCGAGCTCCTTGCCGCCGTACTTGCGGGGCTGCACACCGCTGCCAGCGGCACCCATGAGCCCACCGTAGGGGTAGTAGTTGTTCACCTCCTCGAGCCTGCCCGCCTCGTCGATGACGGCACGCACGTTGCCCTGGTAGTCCTTGATGTAGTAGTGATACCTGCCGCCGGCCCAGTAGCCGTAGTCGTTATGCACCCGCTCGAGCACCCCGTTGCGGTACTCGTGCCCCGCGCAGTACTCCACCGCGCTGAGCGTGACGGGGCCTGTGGCAGCCTCCTCCCCCGGAGCGGTGGCTGCACCAGTTACTGGCTGTGCACTGCCCATGGTCGCGACACTCAAGATAGCTACCCAAAGGAGGAAAATAGCAGCAATATTAGGGTTGGGGGGCATTTTTGTCCTCATAAGGCCGGTTTAAGTTTGTTAGGTTTCAAATTTAAACAAAAATTTCAAACGAAACAGACAATAGAGAAATGTTTTGGCCGTATATTAATTTTTTTTAGTATTGAATGCATGGGAATTATCGTTTTGGAATAATGCCGTGCACAACCCAGTGAATCAGGCTTTGTTAATAGAGGAACGTACGGGGCTATATATGTCGTCTAGGTATCTTTCTTCCCCAAAAGCTGGCTCCGTGATCCATTCTCCCAAGGGGCCTGTGCGAAATTTTACAATTAGCGGGCCGGTTTTAGTCATGCAACGATAATACAAAGAGTCGCGTGATATTGTTTTATCAAAATTGAGATACCCCTCTTCTATGTTGCCTTCACTCTGGCTCCTATTTGACTCAGCCAGGTTGACGCGTTGTTTTTTATAATTCCTACATATTTCTCTCAGTTTAAAGAATCTGTTGTCGTTGTTGAGGTCTTCATTGGCCCCCGGAGTGATGATCACACAATTATGCTTGGTTTTCAGATAGATCTGAGTGTACCATATGATATAGCTTTCGTTTTCGGTGGCAACAGCACGTCTCGTTACCTCTTGTTCGATGATTGTGTCATTATAAAAGAATCTGTAAACGGTGGTCATCTTCTCATCCTCAGGATTTTTCATGACTGAGCTCCAGTACTTTCCCTTGGCATGGTAGGTGTAGGACCTCTGTTTGGTGTAATTGCCCATCAATGCAACAATGATTTTATTGCCCGATGAATACACCCGCACATATGGGGCTTTCTTTGCCACACCCTCTCCTTTCATGGTGTATTCGTTAAACGTCTCATACTTTGGCCATGTTCCTTTAAACAGCCTCTTGCAAGAAGTGGCCATGAGCAAGAGTGCCATTAAAACACAAATGTTGATTTTCTTAGTTTTCATATTTTTTTCAGGCTTTGCCTGATTGATGAGGATTATCGTTTTAGGATAATGACGTGCACCACCAGGTGAATAATGTGTTTCTTCCTTTCATTCAATTCACATTCTTGTTTGAGGATTGAAAGTCTCATTCGGTGAATTCCAGCAGCACCCAGTGCCAGCATTTCACCGCTTCGCCATCACGCATGGCCGGCCGCCTGTAGCGGAACCTCCGGGCCATCTTGAGCACCCACTGGTCTTGGGCCTCATTCCCTCCGGAGCTCCTCAATTCGGCCTTCAGCACCTGGCCCCTCTCATCTATCATGAGGTCGACAATATACTCTTTCCCTTTGAGCCATTTGTTCTTGAGCATGCGAGTCTCGCAACCATCCTTGTATGTCACATTCCCATTGGCAGGAACGGGGCTCACATCCACATAGTGCTTCAACCGCGGCCAGTCATAGTAGGCTCCCTCCCTGGTGTAGCTGGCTTCTTCATTGTATTCCCAACTTTTCTCGCTGCCACTAAAACCTGGTCCTGTGCCCCATTCGCCCAGGCTGCCAAAAGGGAATTTTTCTAATATCAGGCCTTTTTTCACTCTGCTGCAATAAATCATAGAGTCTCCTGATATGATTTTTTCAAAGTCGAGATACCCTTCATCTCCATCGTATATTCTGTCGTCTATCTTCGACAGATCCCGGCATCGTTTCTTGTAATTGCGACACAGATCCCGCAGTTTAACAAACCGGTTGGTGTCGTAATAATCATTAACGGTATCAGGCCTTATGCTCACGCAATTGTGTTTGGTTTTCATATAAATTTTAATAAACAATTTTACACGATGTTCCTCGTAGCTTGAGTCAGGGACAGAACAATACCCTATCCTTTGTTCAATGATTGTGTCATTATAAAAGAATCTGTAGATGGAGTCCACTCCATCTGTGTTCACAATAATCGAGCTCCAGTACTTTGCATCGGGATGATAGGTGTAGGCTGCGAGTTTTCTGAGTTTGTCCGACGAGGCTACGATAATTCTATTACCCGATGAATGCACATATACAAACGGAGCCCTCTTTGCAACACCATCGGCTTTCATAGTGTATTCGTTAAAAGTCTGATACTTTTTGAATCCTACGAGGTTGTAGACTCTGTCTGCTTCACTATTGCATGAAATGGCCATGAGCAAGAGTGCCATGAAAACACAAATGTGGGTTATATTAGTCATCATAATATAATGGTATTATGCATTCATTTCCAAAATCTTCCCATTCAAATCCGTCATTGATGTCAATTGAGAGGTGGTAAATATTTCTAGCTTTCGAACCATTCTCCGAAATACGATAGTCATTTCCCAAGTTGAAACCTAATTTCCATAAAAATTTCTCAAAAGAAGAGGCAAAAGTTAATCCAAGTCCTCCTCGATAATTATAACCCATCAAAATGTTGTGTCTAGAAGTGATGGTGGTGGATTGCGTTAGGCGGGCGAACTTCACGGTGAATTCTTTTCCTTTATTACCTGCCCCCGTGTTGCAAGCTTCGATAAAGACCGACTTTCCTTTAAGGCCATCCTTCAAAATCTTCATTTGGTCTTCATCTCCTGTCGTGATATTTGTTTCACCTATCAAGAACTCCCCACTGTCTCCATGGCTGTTAATCACGAAGCCTTTGAACCCATGTTCAGGGTACATGTCGAGTGCATCGGCAAAGTCTTGTGCGTCTTTTACCAGAAGTATGGGTGTTCCTATACGTTCGGCTGCTAAAAAATCTGGTTCCAGGCTGGGACCATTCTCTGGATTTTTATAGTTCATAGGGAATACCACCACATAGGGGTAGGATTCGTTGTAGTGAGTGTTTTTCCTCACAAATGACCCATCAGGGTCTATATTTCTCACTGGATTACCGGCACACCATAGGTAGGGGCTCAGGCTGTAGTAGCTTTCGGCCTTGGAGTCCATAGTGGGTGTTCGGCCCGCGGTGGGATCGTAGTGGCGGGCCTGGCTGTCGTACCAGTCGAGGCCGTTCTCACGGTCGAGCTCCTTGCCGCCGTACTTGCGGGGCTGCACACCGCTGCCAGCGGCACCCATGAGCCCACCGTAGGGCAACAAGTTGTCGGGAGGCGAAACCATGTTATCGATTTGCGGAGTATTGCTGACTTTTACGCTGAATTTGTTTGTTATCAAAACAGGCATGACGTCACTAAGGGTATCATCTGGTAGAATCAAAAGGCCTTTTCCCCCTGTCGTAATGGCAAAGTGGCCAATTAATCCAACATAGTTGTTTCCGCAGTACATGCCTTTGAAGTGGTATGCCGAGGTGATGCTATTATGTTTGGAACTCGATTTTATAGCCATAATAGGTGCTATGGAGTCTTCTACTCTTAATAAAGGATTCTCGTACCCTGCCCAATAAAGAGTGTCATTCTGTATTCTAAAATTTGACTGCATGCCATTCTCAATTTTCACGAAAACGCTGTCACCAAGATTAATCCATTGCATGTAGTGAGACTCTCCCTTTGGGATGGCATGGCTGAAATCCCAAACGGCTTTACCTTGGTCACATTCTTGGAAGAAATAGTGATACTTTAAGACACAATCACCATTTACCGGTAGATGGGGCTTTTCAAGGAAGAATCCGTTCCCAAAAACTGGTATCGGTAGCGATGCCATGGCTATCGTTATCGTTGCCATAACTAAAGAGGTGCATGATTTCAACATAAAGATTTCTAGTTTTTAAGTGAAGGTAGATCAAGCCCATGGGAGACTTGGGTTTATTAGATAATTTTATTTGCAAATATAATAGTTTTTTTAGTCTTTAATTGTTAAAAATTACTATATTTTTAATTGATAAACGATGTCACTCATTCTTTTTTTGTCTGAGATTTGTTGGAAATAGAACTATGTTTGCAATTTTCCTGTTGCAGCATAAAAACTTTTTTTAATAAGGCTTTTCGTGCTTGAGGTTTATCGTTTCTTGATGGGCATGTATACATCGTCGTCGTTATCGGCCGAGCTTTGGTTCACCCGTTTGCCTTGACTTTTTGCCTTCTGGTTGGCGCTTTGCTGGGCCTTGCGAGCGGCTTCTTGCTTGCGCGCTTTCTCGCGAGCTCGCTCGGCGTCTTTGAGCGCCTGCTTTTGCTCTTGCTTTTGTTTGGCCTGCTGGCGTTCCAAGGCCTTGCGGTCTTGTTCTCTTTTTTTTTCAGCCGCCTTTTGGGCTTCGGCTTCTCGCTTGGCTTTGGCCTTGGCTTCGGCCTCGGCCTGCTTGCGCGCCTGTTCGCGAGCCTTCTCAGCCTCTTTGCGCGCTTGCTTCTCGGCCTTTTCCTGGGCTTTGCGCTGCTTTTCCATCTCCTTCTTGCTCAGGGGCACTTGCTGCTGCTGGGGCTTGGGCGCAACCTTGCGCGGCGGCACTGCCGTGGTGCGGGTGGTGGCACGTGCCGGGCGGCGGCCCTTGATGAGGATGCTGTTGAGGTTGCAACCGGTGTTGAAGCGGCACAGGTCGACATAGCTGTCGATGCCGGCTATGCGGCCGCGCTCGGAGAATTGCCACAGCGTCCAGGTGGCGTCGGCCAGGCGTGGCGGATACTTGGAGTAGCGGGCAATGAAGAGCTTGTAGCCCGCCAGGCGGCCGCGCAGGTAGCTGTTGTAGAATGAGCTGCCGGTGTAGATCATGGGGCGGCAGCCGTAGTGGCGCTCGAGCATGCGGGCAAAGGCCAGCACGCTGTCGGCCACCTGGGCGCCCGTGAGCCCCCCTTTGGTCTCGATGTCGATGAGCGGCACCAGGTCTTGCTCGTCGAGCTTCACGATCGAGGTGAAGTTCTGGAATTGCTTGATGACCGGGATGTTGGGCCGGTAGAAGTGGTAGCTGCCCACGCGCAGGCCGTGCTTGCGTGCATTCTCGATGTTGTACTGGTAGTGGCGCGACTTGTAGCTGGTGCCCTCGGTGGCCTTGACGTAGACAAACTTGATGTTCTTGTCGCTGGCCGTGGCGCTCCAGTCGATGTCCTCCTGGTAGCTCGACACGTCGATGCCGTCATACACCAGGTCGCGTATTTCGGGCGAGTTGCTGCTCAGGTCCAGCTCGCGTTGCTGCGCTTGCAGGCTCGCGGTTGTGACCAGTATCGTGATGACTGATATGAGAAATGCTCGCATCGTGGGTGCCGATAAAAATTACATGTTGACAAAGATAATAAAAAACGTGCTTAAATTGTGCTCGATTGCCGCCGCTGGGCGCGTGTCGCCAGCACAAAGCACGCTTTTTAATCCTTTTTTAGATTTTTTTCACCTGAACAGCCTCCCCACCACGGGCAACTTGGCCAGCATGCCGCTCATGTGCTCCCGCTTGACCACGACGACGGCATAGATGGCAATGAGGCCGGTGTTCACCAGCAGGCACGGCACCGAGCCCAGCCGCGACTGGGCGACCTCCATGCCGGCAAAGAGCACTGCGGCCAGGACGGTGTAGAAGAATATCTCCTTGAGGGGATAGTTGATGGGGTAGTACTTCTGCCCGAAGATGTAGCTGGCCACCATGCTGATGCCGTAGGCTGCAAAGCCGGCCCAGGCACAAGCCATGTAGCTGAACTTGGGGATGAGGAAAATGTCGATGGCTATGAGCACCAGGCAGCCCAGCCCCGAGAAGTAGGCGCCCCATATCGTGCGGTCGGTGAGCTTGTACCAGAAGCTCAGGTTGAAGTACACGCCAAACATGATCTCGGCCGCCATCACGATGGGCACCACCTTGAGCCCCTCCCAGTAGGACGGCCCCACCAGGTAGCGCAGGATGTCCATGTAGCCTATCACGCTCAGAAATGCCAGCAGCGTGAAGATGATGTAGTACTTCATCACGCGGGCATAGGTCTGCTTCTTGTCGGCACTCTTGTTGCCGAACACAAAGGGCTCGTAGGCAAAACGGAAGGCTTGGGTGATGATGACCATGATCATGGCTATCTTGATGCAGCTGCCGTATATGCCCAGCTGCGTGTGGGCCTCGTGCACGCTGCCGCTGTAGAAGTAGGGAAACAGGATGGTCGACGCACTCTGGTTGAGCTGGCCGGCCAGCCCCAGGATGAGCATGGGCCAGGTGTAGGAGAGCATGCGCTTGCACAGCCCCCAGTCGAAGCCTGCCCGCACTCCTCGCACCTCCTTGTAGAGCATGAGCAGCGTCACGATTGAGCACGCCAGGTTGATGTAGAACACGATGCCCACGTCGGGCACATAGTGCTGGTCGTAGATGCCGAAGGCGTTGATCTTGAGCTTGGGAAACACGATGAGAAACAGGCACACCGAGATCACGTTGATCATGATGTTGGCTATCTTGAGCAAGGCAAACTTCATGGGTCGGTGCTGGTAGCGCAGGTAGTCGAAGAGGATGCACGACCACGAGTCGATAGCCACGCATATGGCCATCGTGCCTATGTACCACGGGTGCTCGGTGTAGCCCATGGCGGCGGTCACGGGCTTGAGAAAGAGGATCACGAGCGCGGCAAAGGCAACCACTACCGTGCCCACCATGCGCAGCACGGTCGAGTAGACCAGTGGGGCATTCTCGCCCTCCTTGTTGGCAAAACGGAAAAACGTGGTTTCCATGCCGAAGGTGAGCGCGATGATGAGCAGCCCTATATAGGAGTACACATTGGTGATGATGCCATACTGGCCCCCGCTGGCCGTCCACGAGAAGGTCTCGATGGGCACGAGCAGGTAGTTGATGAAGCGGGCCGCGATGCTGCTCAGCCCGTATATTGCTGTGTCTTTAGCTAACGATTTTAAATTTGCAGCCATTGTTGTGATTTTGAGCACGGCCGCACAACTGTGATGCGGCCTGCGTGTGCGAGATGAAAAAATGTTGTCAAAACAGGGTGCCCGACGCTTGCGCGCGCGTGCGGTGCAGGTGCTTGTAGGCCAGCTCGGTGGCCTCGCGGCCTCGAGGTGTGCGGTTGATGAAGCCTTCCTTGATGAGGTAGGGCTCATACACTTCCTCGATGGTGCCGGGGTCCTCGCTCAGGGCGGTGGCGATGGTGCCCAGGCCCACCGGGCCGCCGTGAAACTTGTCGATTATCGTGAGCAATATCTTGTTGTCGATGTCGTCGAGACCGTACTGGTCGATGTTGAGGGCCTCGAGGGCATAGCGGGCTATCTTGCTGTCGATGGTGCCGGTGCCCTTGACCTGGGCGAAGTCGCGCACGCGGCGCAGCAGCGAGTTGGCAATGCGCGGCGTGCCACGGCTGCGCAGGGCAATCTCGAGCGCGGCGTCGTCGGTGATGGGCACGTTGAGCAGGCGTGCCGAGCGCTTGACGATGCTCTCGAGCACCTTGTGGTCGTAGTACTGCAAGTGGCAGTTGATGCCGAAACGCGCGCGCAGGGGCGAGGTGAGCAGGCCGCTGCGGGTGGTGGCGCCTATCAGGGTGAAGGGCGCCAGCGTGAGCTGCACCGAGCGGGCGCCGGGGCCCTTGTCGATCATGATGTCGATGCGGTAGTCCTCCATCGCGCTGTACAGGTACTCCTCAACCACGGGGCTCAGGCGGTGTATCTCGTCGATAAAGAGCACGTCGTTCTCATCGAGCGAGGTGAGGATGCCGGCCAGGTCGCCGGGCTTGTCGAGCACGGGGCCCGACGTCACCTTGAAGCCCACTCCCAGCTCGTTGGCAATGATGTTGCTCAGTGTGGTCTTGCCCAGGCCTGGAGGACCGTGAAACAAGATGTGGTCGAGTGCCTCGTGGCGCATGCGGGCCGCAGCGACAAACACGCGCAGGTTGTCGATGATTTTGTCTTGACCGGCAAAATCGTCAAATTGCATGGGACGCAAGGCTTTCTCAAAGTCTTGGTCGCTCTTCTGGCGCGGGTTCCTGATGTCGAAGTCTTCGTCCATGTTCTCTTGATTGACGCGCAAAATTACTAATTATTTTCCGATAAAAGAAATCACCCGGGAGCAACTGTGGCTTCCCGGGTGATGAAAATGAGGCAACTGGCAGTGGAGCAAGTTATTTCTTCTGGCTCCCCCGGCCCGGGGTGCCCTTGCCGCTCCTGGCGCGCACGCCCTTCTTGTTGGGTACCACGCGGGTGGCCGAGCCCACGGGGGTCTTGATGTTCTGGGTCTTCACGCCGGCTGGCTTGTCAGTGTCGAGGCCTATGGCGTTGATTTCAAATTGCAGTGTCTCGCCTGGCGCGATGGCATACTTGCCGGTGCGCTGGTCGAAGCCGGCGCCGTTGTCGCCGTAGGCGATGCTGCTGGGCATGATCACCACGGCCTTGCTGCCGGGGCGCATGAGCGTGAGGGCCTCTTTGAAGCCTGCAACCACATGCTTGAGGTCCATGGCGATGGTGTCTTTCGACTCGTCGAAGGTGCTGCCGTCGATGTGGGTGCCCTTGTAGGTGAGGCGCACGCTGGCCGTGTCGGCAAATGTGGCGCCGCTGCCGGCTGCCAGCATCTTGATGGCCAGGCCCGAGGCGGTCTTTTTCCAGCCTTTCTCGCTCTTGAGGGTCTTGGCGATATAGGCTGCGCCCTTCTCCTGGTTGCTCTGGCTCAGGCGCTGCTTCACTGCGGCCTGCACGGCGATGAAGCTGTTGCGGGCCTCGTTGTTGACGGCCATGAGCTGCTGCTGGCCCAGTGCGGGGCCGTTGAGGGTGGATTGCAGGTACTGGGCCACGAGGTTGCGGTCGAGAGCGATGCCGTCGCGCTGCTTCATCTGCTTCATTTGGGCATAGAGCTCGGCACCCATCTCCAGGCCGTCCATGTAGCTGGTGCGCGTGGTGTCGGCCTTCATCACCTGCATGAAACCGGCGATGAAGTCTTGCTTGTTGAAGGTGGAGTCCTTGCTGGCGATCGACGAGAATTGTGCGCCGCACAGCTTGCCCATGGCCATGCTCAGCGTGTCTTGCTTGGCCTTGAACTCGGCGTCGGTGACGGCGCTTGCACTCTGGGCTGTGAGTGTGGCCGCGAGGGCGGCCAGTAGTAGTATCTTTTTCATTGTGTGTGTGATGAGTTTTAGTGAAAAGCCCCCTCCAGTCTCCCCTGTGGCAGGGAAGCGGGTGGGGGGCTTGTCGTTTTTTTTTGATTGCACTGTGGCCTGTCACAAGGGTGAAGGCTGCACACGGGCGTGTTACTTAGCCTTCTTGGCGTCGGCTTGCTGCTGTGCGGCTTCGGCGGCCTTCTTGAGCTGTGCGGCCTGCTCGGGAGTGAGCTTCTGGCCTTGTTGCGGCACGGCCTGGCCTTGCTGCTTGGGGGCGTTCTTCATGAAGCGCTCCTGAGCCTTGCCCAGCAGTTGCTGCAGCTGCTTGCCCAGCTCCTGCATCTCTTTTTCGGTGGGAGCCTTCTTGCCGTTGAGGGCCGTCTCCAGCTTCTGCACAAAGATGTCTTTGTTGAAGTTGATGCCTTGCTGCTCCTTCATCTGCGGGATGCCGCCACCCAGTTGAGCTCCCATCTCGAAGCCCTGCATGTAGGCCATGTCGGCGGCTGTGGTGTCGAGGGCCAATCCGGCCTTCAGGCCTCTCAGGAATTGTGCCTTGTCGAGTTTTTTCTTAGCTTGCCCGTACATGCCGCCCACAGGCTGTGCGTCTTGCATGAGCAGCTGCATGCCGGTGCCCTTGCCGTAGATTGCGCTTATCGAGTCGTCGAGCGGGGCGGGTTTGTCACTGTTGGCTTTCTTGTTGCAGCTCACTGTGCCTGCCATGACCAAGGCGGCCATTACGAGATACATTACTTTTTTCATTTTCTTTGGGATTTTATTAGTCGTTTTGATTTGTTGTCTTGATTGCTGTTTCACTTGTCAAGGCCCACGGCCTCGATTTCAAAGACGAGGGTCTCGTTGGGGGCGATGCTGCCGTCGGGGGTGCCTTGCTGGCCGTAGGCCAGGTCGCCCGGAATGATGCAGTAGGCCTTGGCACCAGGTCGCATCATGAGCAGCATCTGCTTGAAGCCGGGCACTACAGCGGCTACCGGGAAGCTCACGGCCTGCCCGTTGCTTGAGTCAAACACCTGTCCGTCGACGTGCTTGCCCGTGTAGATGACTTTCACCTTGTCGTCTTCCTTAAATTGCTCGCCGCTGCCCGGGGCCGTGATTTTGTAGACCAGCCCGCTGGTCGTCTGCTTCAGGGCGGTGTCGGCCTTGAGTTGCCGGGCGATGAAGGCCTTGCCCTCGCTTTGTGCGGTCGACAGCTCTTGGTATTGCTCTTGGGCTGCGGTGGCGTCTTGGTCGCTTATGTTGTACTTGTGCTTGCAGCCGCTTGTGGCTACGGCTGCAAGGGCTACGGTGGCCACGATGATAGCTTTGTTCATTGTCGTTGGTTCGTATTATTGATAGTCGTCGTATTGTTGTTCCTGCCGGTCTTGCTCGGCTTGGTACTGCTTCACCTGGGCAGGGGTGGCCTTGGGGCCGGCTTCGATGTCGAAGACCAGGGCCTCGCCGGGCTTGATGCCGCTATCGTCGTCGCCCTCCATGCCGTAGGCCAGGTTGCCAGGTATGATCACGCTCAGGCGGGCTCCGGGGCTCAGCATCTTGAGTGCCTCGACAAAGCCCTCGATGAAGTCGAGATCGGTGATTTGCACGATTTCGCCTTTCTGGCTTTGGTCAAACACGGTGCCGTCGGTGTGCATGCCCTTGTAGCTGATGTGCACATAGTCGCCGGCCATGAAGCGGTCGCCCTTGCCAGCCCGCAGCACCTTGTAGGCAATGCCGCTGGGGGCCTTGGTGTAGCCGGCATTCCTTACCTGCCGGGCAATGTAGTTTTGCCCCTTGACGAGGTAGGTCTTGCCCAGCTCGGCTTTCTTTTTCACCACTTGCTGGGTGGCTTGTCTGAAGTAGAGCTGTATTTGGCTCGAGAGCCGCTGCAGCTCGTCTTGCGACACGGACTTCTTGGCGAGAAAGGCCTTGCGGAACTCCTTCAGGAGCAGGGTCTTGTTGAAACGTATGCCGTACTGGTCTTCCCACTGCATGAGCTGGCCGTACATCTGGATGGCCTGGCTCACGCCCAGCATGTAGCTCTGGTCGTGGTCGAGCGTGTCGCACAGCAGTATCTGGGCAAAGCCCTCGAGATAGGCGGCCCGGTCGAGCTTGAAGCGGCCGGGCGGGATCTGCTTGATGAGCATCTCGCACTCGCCGGCGCCCTCCTTGCCCACCAGTGCGCTCACCGAGTCGTTGAGGGCCTTCTCCTTGTCGCTCCCTTTGTTGTTGTTGTCGCAACTGGCCATGGGAAGGAGCAGGCCCAGGACCAAGATGAGAATGATGTGTGATCTCAACATTAGAGTTGCTGTGAAAAAAATATGCTTTCTTTTTTTCTGTGTCGTTGTGCTGTGGCGGCTCACCCGCTACTTGTTGTGCTGCACCTTGAGCAGCTTCACGTCGAAGATGAGCGTGGAGTTGGGCTGAATGGGGCCCGTGCCGTGGTTGCCATAGGCCAGCTCGCTGGGGATGGTGAGCTGCCAGGTGGCGCCCTCTTGCATCATCTGCAGACCCTCGACCCAGCCGGGTATCACTTGGCCCACTGCAAAGGTGGCAGGCTCGCCGCGCTCGATGCTGCTGTCGAAGACGGTGCCGTCGATGAGACGGCCCTGGTAGTGCACGGTCACAACGTCGTTGGGGCCGGGCTTCTCGCCGGTGCCTTCCTCTATTACTTTGTATTGCAGGCCGCTCTTGGTCACTTTCACGCCTTCGGCCTTGGCATTGTCGGCCAGATACTGCTTGCCAGCTTTCTCGTTGTTGTCGGCCATCGACGACTCCAGTTGCTTGAAGTAGTCTTGCACCACCGTCTTGGCCTCGTCGTAGCTCATCTTTTTCTCGGTGTTCTCATACACGGCCTTCAAGGCTTGTGCAAAGTCGTCGACATTGATGGTGGCCACGCCGCTCATTTTGAAATTCTGGCCCATGCTCAGGCCCAATGCATAACTCAGTTTGTCCATTTCTTGTGTTGTGAATATGTGGGTGTTACAGTTGTGATGTGCTGTTTTTCGGCCTGCCGGCACGTCATGGCTGGCAAACCAAGATGCAAAGTTAAAGTTATTTATAGTTTTTAACGGCATATTTCCAATAAAAAAGTTTAAATTTGTATCACAATTGTTCTTTAAATCGTGAAAACATGATGAAAAACTTAGTGATTTCGACCGGAGCAGGCATCAGTGCCGAGAGTGGCATGTCGACCTATCGCGACGCAGGCGGGCTGTGGGACAAGTACCCCGTGATGCAGGTGGCCAGTGCCGAGGGCTTTGCCGCCGATCCCGCTCTCATACATCGTTTCTACAACGGGCTGCGCAAGAAGCTGGTGGAGCAAGTCGAGCCCAATGCCGCCCACTACGGGCTGGTGGAGCTGGAGAAATACTTCAACGTGAACGTGATCACCCAGAATGTCGACGACCTGCACGAGCGGGCTGGCAGCAGCCACGTGCTGCACCTGCACGGCGAGCTCATGAAGGTGCGCTCGTTGCGGCACCCCGAGCGCGTCTACACCCTGCCGTGCGACAAGCTGAGCGACAAGGGGCTCGAGACCAGCGTCGACACGGTTGACGACCATGGCGACCACGTGAGGCCCCACATTGTGTTTTTCGGCGAGGACGTGCCCAACTTCGGCCCGGCCTGCGAGCTGGCCCAGCAGGCCGATGTGATGGTGGTCATAGGCACCTCGCTGGTGGTGTACCCGGCAGCAGCCTTGCTGCAGTATGCCCCCAGCACGGCCCAGGTCTACTACATCGACCCGAAGCCGGTGGCTGTGCCCAGCTATGTGCACGTGATTGCCAAGAAGGCCACCCAGGGCGTGCCCGAGCTCATCGACCTGCTCACCGCCCGCCAGTGACCCCCGCCCGCTTCACGGGCTACAACCACCGCCACATCGCCCGCCAGGCAGCCCTGTTTTCGGCCAGTGGCAGGGTGCGGCCCTTGTGGCCGTCCGCACCCACCAAATGCCGCCAGCACAACCGCCAGTTCCAGGGGTAGCTGCGGCACCGCCGCCAAGCTCCCGAACGGGAGCGGCAGCTTTTAGGCAGGCGGTGGAGCGAGTCCCCACGGGCGAGCGCAACCCCTGCAAAACAGCATTGTTCACGCGGGCAAGCCCCGTTAGGTGGCGGCAGAACGTTGCTGCCACACTGTGACGCTACACAACACGTGGGTGGTAACTCTGCCACCCCTACGGGGCTTGCCTGGGTGGGGAGGACCATAATGCAGGGGTTCCGCGCTATCGCGCTCCACCACCTGCCTACACTGTGCCGCCCGCTTCACGGGCTACCATCATGCACCACGGCCAGCACAGGGGTGGGTGCGGACGGCCACAAGGGCCGCGCCCTGCATGTGGGCAACATCCGCCCCGCGGGCAAGCTCCCGAACGGGAGCGGCAGCTTTTAGGCAGGCGGTGGAGCGAGCCCTCCGGGCGAGCGCAACCCCTGTAAAACAGCATTGTTCACGCGGGCAAGCCCCGTTAGGCGGCGACAGAACGCTGCTGCCACACTGTGTGGCACTATACTACACGTGGATGGAAACTCTGCCACCCCTACGGGGCTTGCCTGGGTGGGGAGGACACACAATGCAGTGAGCGTAATCTCGGAGTCGCAGATTGTGCTGGGGCTGCTGGTCAGCAGCGACGGGTATCCGCTATCCTACAATGTTTTCAACGGCTCCCAATACGAGGGCAGGACGATGATGCCTATAATCGATGACTTCGTGCAGCGATTTTCTCTTTCCGACTTCATTGTGGTTGCCGATGCGGGATTGCTGTCGCGCAAGAATATAGCACTGCTCAAGCAGGCTGGATACAAGTTTATTCTCGGAGGCCGCATCAAGAAAGAGTCCAGGCCTGTTCAAGACTGGGTGTTATCCTTGCAAAAAGGCGCCAAAACACTTCACGAGACCACTATTAACGGAGACGAACGCATAATCGTGAGCTATTCCGAACAGCGGGCGGCAAAAGACCGTCACAATCGGGACAAGGGCATACAGCGCATTCGCAAAGCCTATGCCTCGGGGAAAATCAGCAAGCGGAACATCAACCAGCGGGGATATAACAAATTTCTCGTCATTGAGAACGATGTCATGGTAAGCATCGACGAGGATAAGATCATGGCCGACGCACAATGGGACGGTCTGAAAAGCTACATCACAAACACAAAATTGCCGGCAGAAGAAGTGATAGCGCAATATCACAGCCTGTGGGTGGTCGAGCGCGCCTTCCGCATCACAAAAGGCGCACTTGAAGCCAGGCCTGTCTTTCATTTCACGGAGCGCCGCATAGAGTCTCATATAAGTATATGCTTTGTGGCCTACAAGTTATACAAAGAGCTTGAACGCATATTACGGCTGCTCAATATCGGGCTCAGTGTCGACAAAGCCCTTGACATCGCAAAAAACATTTCCACTGTAAGCATCAGGCTCAATGACGGCACAATTTATACCCGTACACTGCTCAACACTGCCGAAGAACGCCTGCTAATGCCACTTCTTCCCGGCGACAACTGTTTTGGGTGACCCATTGTCAAAGTCAGAAATAACGTCATACATATTTCCCATTAAAAGGGAATTTGTTTTGTTTTTTTTATTAATTTCTTTCCAAATAGTTTGGAAGTTTAAAATATTGATTGTAACTTTGTGAGCAATATGATTAAGGTATCATACAATAACCCCGAATTAAGGTCGCTGATGCAAGATGGCAAAAGTACCTTATATAAGGAAATCTCAAGAAAAAGAGGTTTTCTCAAAGCGTTACGAGCTTTTCTATCTCTGCTTCATGTAATTCACGACACTACAGACCTATTTTTCTACAAACAGTATCAATATCAGCAAAACGTCAATGTGAGCTACGTGCATATAAACTGCTCAAACATTCAAAGTAAGCTGCTCTTATTAGAACAAGAACATGGTACAAGCATAACTATAACAGACTTAATTATATAAATAACAATTATGGCAAAAGAAGTAAAATTTGATGCGAATAACATCATCCATCCTGGTTACTTGCTTGGAATGGAAATAAAGGCGCGAGGCATTACGCAAAAAAACTTCGCGTCTCAAATTGCCATACAGCAATCGCACTTGTCCGAAATAATCAAGGGGAAAAGAAACATTACTGACCAACTCGCACAAAAACTAGAACAGACATTAGGAATTCCTGCTGAGCATTGGATTAAGTTGCAAGCTGAATATGGCTTCAAGAAACTTCTGTCCGAACAAAAAAATGTAGCTGAAAGAGAAGCAGAATCGACTTTGACCGAGTACAACCTCATTTGTGACATGAGGACTATCTTCAACTATGTCGGCATAATTGCCAAGCCAGCTTCTGAGCGTTTGAGATTCTGCACCAACAACTTGAAATTTACCAGTCCTACCGCTCAACGCCAACAAGTTAGAGGTTGTTTCCATCGTTCAGAAAAAACTGGTCTTGACACGAGAATGATTGCTACTTGGGCAGTATTAGCCAAATACGAAGCTTCTATTCAGCCAAAAACTGTTGGTAACTTTGACAAGGACAAAATGGATGACCTTTCAAAAGAGTTAAGCATAATATTCAACGACAACAATAACACGTTGAATCGTACTGAGCGTAAGTTGTCTGAATATGGAATTAAGTTCTGCATTGTTCCCAAGGTGAAGCATGCGTCAATAGACGGATATTCATTTTTTACTGATGATGGCACACCAGCCATCGTTATAACTAAGCGCTATAATAAGATCGACAATGTAGCATTTGCGGTCTTGCATGAAGTGGGACACCTCAAACTACATTCTGTTAAAGACAATGGAGGAAATATCAATCTGGTATATGGTGATGAGGATTTAGTAACAAAGGAGGAACGGGAGGCAAATGAGTTCGCTGCTAATGCCTTAATTCCAGAATTCATGTGGGAAGAAGCTCCGCGTGTTACTATGAATCCGCATCAGATTCAAAAGGAATACTCCAAATGGGCAAGAAAGAATGGCTTAAACAAGTGGATTGTACTTGGACGCGTTTCTCACGAAACTGGCATGTACATGTTCACGTCCGATAAATCAAGAGATATTCAATAACATTTTAAAAAAAAGGAACATAAAATGAGTAAGACATAAACCTTTGAGACGAAAAATCCCCGTGTCATCTGGGAAATAACACGAGGAGCAAGAGGTTTAGCTTCATCGATTGCAAGACCTTTAGTCTCACGAAAGCTCGGGATGAAATCCTCACGGCACTGCAAAATTACGAAATAATTGCAGATTATTGGCGATTTAAACCCGGAAATCGATGCTTAGAGAGTTTTTTAACTTTTTTATTGAACAAAATTATATCTAAAAAATATGATTTACCCAATAGAAAAAGTGCTGCCTCTACCATTTCCGGGTGAAGGCAACGACACTATAACAGAAAAAGTGCCGGATTTGGGTCCTTTACATTTACATATATGTGAGGGCATTGGTTTCACCTCTGAGCATCAGATGCCTATAGTGAAGCCTGAATTAGTTGAACCGCCTTTGGATATCAAAGCATACTATAGGCTAAAGAATTATCCTGACATCGATAAGAAAAAGATGTTCGGACATTTCTTCACGTCAGACAAAAACATTGAAAAGGTTTGGAAAAAGCCTTTCTTACACATCAACATGTTTAGAGGCTTTGGTGGAATCATTTCAACAGATTTCTCCATCCTTGACAACATGCTTGAAATCCAACGTTTTTGGAATGATTTCCGAAACAAGCTTCTTACTGCATTCTATCAAAAATACGGCATACATGTCATAGCAGCACCATCATGGTGCTCTGACCTTGACAACATTGGGCGTTATATGGAAGGATGGCCGCACAACTGTTTGATAGCAATTAACAGCACTGGAGTTTGTCATGACAAGCGATCTAAACACACTTGGTTGGACGGCTATAATGCCATGCTTTCCATACTCAATCCAACTCACATATTACGCTATGGCGGTATGATAGAAGGCGAGAGAACAGATATCAGCACCTATTATTCCAACGATAATAAAATACAAAGCCATGGGAGCAAACGGATCGTATGATAAGACACTTGGTGGCGTTCCTTTAGGGAAACGCACTCACATAGAAACTGGACATACTATATTGGGACACAAGGTTTTGCTTCAAGATGGCACTTATGACCAGACTAAGAACATCCTGAATTCAAATTCAGAAAGTCCTATTTATCTTATAGCCAAACAGTATGAGGATGGTTCTCTGGCTGTTTTGAACATCAACCAGAACAAGGATCACAAGATTGACATAGAAATTAATTTAAAATTTGATTCTAATGGCAAGATTCGTCCATATAATGGAAAAGAAAGCAGTTCGCATGCCCACCAGTGGGAAGAAGGTAAAGATGGCATTATGCATCGGAAACCTACAACAGGCAATAGCCATCTGCCTATTCCAAAAGGATATGGCAATCTGCTAAAAGCAATCGAAAAGTTCAACAAACAAAAAAATCATATTAAAAAATGATTAAGCGCAATAGAAAAATTGCTATAAAGGACTTCAGAGGTCCTGGGCAACATGTTTATGAGGACGAGTTGGGGTTTCGTAGTGACATGCTCAAGGAAGCGAGAACACTTGTCGCTCGGGAGGCATTTCAATACCACGTGGAGAAAGTTGGGCTAAACTTGGCCTTCTACTACCCGGAGACCGACACGTTTTATGGAATTCACACGGAGACAATTCCAATAAAAGTCAAGATTCTACCTCGTCATCGTGAGTGGTCTGACTTCGTTGCCTGGCAATGTGACAACGATACTCATGATGATGGAGAGGTTATTGCAGAGTTCAATTCTGCCTCAGAGATTTGGGATAATCTTCGTGTCAACGGAAAGCCATTTGAAGAAGTTATTAACAAGTCCTATATCACCGCTTTGAACTAAGAAATGTTTATAAAGGGTAGCCAATTCTTTCATTTTGGTTACCCTTTATTGTTATTGGGTAAGCTGTGCACATCTCGAGGAGTTTGGCGACGCACTCCGATTCGGTCATCTTGGTGGAGAAGCCGTAGGCTTGCATCACAGAACGGTCGTTCTGGCGGTGAGCCTCCAAAAAGGTCGTAGGGCATCGTCGTCGGGTCGTAGAGGTCGGCAAGGCTGCTGTCGGGGTACTTGGCATGGGCATCGAGCCACTTTGTAAGTGATATTCTTCTTGATTCCGCATACGCCCGCAATCTCCTTCAGATATTCGTTTGTCTTCTGTGGCGACTTCAACGGGAAGAGTCAGTAGACTCTGTGACCCGTCAAGGGTGGGGTGCGGCGATGGTCCAGTCGATGGGGGTGTGGGCCTTGCGGTAGTAGTAGTCGCGCAGGTCGCTCCACCGGTAGTAGGGCCAGGTCTTGGTCTTGAACGGCAGGCGGGCCTCTTGCTCGTTGAGCAGCACCTGCACAAGCACGTCGCCGGGGTTGCTGCCCTTGCTGGGACGGTAAAACACGAGCTGGATGTTGCACCCCATGGGGAAGTAGTTGTAGCACTGCCAGTTGTAGTCGAGACTGTCGAGGCAGGCCGTGGAGTAGTTGGCATTGTCGATCTCGAGCATGCAGGCCAGGGGCAGCAGGCAGGTCTCGTGCCCGAAGCGCAGGGTGGCGCCGCGGCCGTGGCAGGCGATGACCGAGTCGGCCGTGGCCACCATGTGGGCCAGCAGGTCGCGCTCCACATAGGGCATGCGGCCTCCATTGGCCACGGCGTTGGCCGAGTGGGTGTACCAGTATATGTTGGCTGCCCGCCACAGCTGGTAGCGCTCTTCGGGGGTGAAGTAGTCGAGCAGGCTCATGGGGTCGAAGGCGTGGTGGTTTTGCAGGCTGCCTGCCACGTCGAAGACGTCGCGCATGAGACGTCGCGCGTCGATGCTGTCGGCGGCATAGGCTGTGTCGCTCACCAGCGCGTTGATAAAGCGCGAGCTGGCCACGGCCTGCTGGTAGCGATCGCTCACCTTGTCCATGCTGCGGCGCAGCGCGTTGGAGCGGGGGTTGTCGGCGTTTTTCCATGCTGTGATGTGCATGTCGTGCTCGCTGGCGTCGGTGACAAAACTGATGTCGGGGTTGAGGGCTGCCAGGGTGGAGGCCTCGTTGAGCATCGAGAGGATGCAGCGTATCACCACGCTCGACCGGGCCTCGACGGTGACCTGGCCTGCAAACACCTGCGGGAAGCGCTCATACATGCGCCGGGCTATGGCCTGGTGCTGCTCGGCACCCACGTCGCTGAGTTCGCCAGTGCGCAGGCGCGAGGCTTGCTCCACGGCTCTGAGCTGGGCCAGCAACTGGCGGCCGCGGGCAGTGAGCAGCCCCTTGCGCTCGGCCTTGGCCAGCGGCTCGATGGGGTCGGTGTAGTCGGCGGCTGTCGAGAGCCAGCGGCTGCCGTGTCGCCCGTAGTGGTCGATGTAGAAGGGCTCGTAGCCAGCCGGGGGCGGCGTGAGCCGCGGCAGGTTGGCGTCGTTCCAGGGATAGGCCACATGGTTGGCCGCACACAGCAGGGGGTTGCGTTGCAGGTCGTGTCGCGAGGGCTGTGCTGCGGCGCAGGTGGCCAGCAGGGTGCACAGCAGGAGGGCGAGGATGGAGTTGCGCATGTTGGGGGAGTCGTTTCTTTTTGTTGTTGTTGAGAGAGTTATGGGTTCACTTGGCCTCGGCGGCGGGCAGGGTCACGTGCGGCTTGGCGGCCAGCACGTCCAGCATGTAGCGGCGCACGTCGCGCCAGTGGTAGTAGGGGGCGCAGTCGGTGGCCACCTGGGCGGGCAGCCGGGCCTCGCGCTCGTTGAGCAGTATCTTCACCAGGATGTCGTCGCTGCCGGGCTTGCGGTAGAACACCCACTGCACGTTGCTGGCCATGGGAAACACCTTGTAGGTCTGCCAGCGGTCGGTGAGGTGGTCGAGGTCGGCAGTAGAGTAGTTCATGCCGTTGAGGCCCATGAGGCACACCAGGGGCAGCAGCACGCTCTCGTGGCCGAAGCGCAGGTGGGCGCCGTTGCGGCCGCTGGCGATGGCTGTGTCGGCCTTGCCCAGGAAGTCGCGCAGCAGGTTGCTCTCCATGTAGGGCACATAGTTCTGGGTGAGGGGCGTGAAGCCCGACCAGCAGTACCACGAGATGTTGTTGTAGTTCCACATGCTCATCACGTCGTCGAAGCTGAAGAGGTCGTACAGGTCGACCTTCTCAAACTGGTGGTGGCTCTGCATGTTGCCGTTCACGTCCCACAGGTTGATCATGAGCGTGCGGGCGTCGATGTTGCGGCTGGCCCAGGCGGTGTCGTTGAAGAGCACACGCAGCATGTGGGCCGGGTGCACATAGTGGCTCACGATCGAGTCGCGCCTTGCCCGCTGCAAGATGCGGCGCAGCTGGCTGGCGGTGCGGTCGCTGTAGTTCATGTAGTACATGTCGTGCTCGCTGGCGTCGGTGGTGAGCTTGATGGCTGGATTGAGCGACTTGAGCACGTCGACCTCGTTGAGCATCGAGAGGATGCAGCGTATCACCACCGTCGACCGGGCGTCGACCACGGCCTGGCCGGCAAACACCTCGGGGAAGTTGCGGTACATGCGCCGGGCTATGCGCTGGTGCTGTTCGGCACCCACGTCGCTGAGCTCGCCCAGCCGCTTGTGGGAGGCGGCCTTCACGCTGCGCAACACGGCCAGCACCTCGCGGCCGCGGGGGGTGAGCTTGCCGGCCGAGTCGGCCTTGGCCAGCTGCTCGACGGGCTGGGCATACTGCTTGGGGTCGATGAGCCAGCGGCTGCCGTGGCGTCCGTAGTGGTCGATGTAGAAGGGCTTGTAGCCCGACGGGGCCGGAGTGAGCTGCGGCAGGTTGCTGTCGGGGTAGGCCTGGAGGTTGTTGGCACTGGCCTTGATGTTGGCCTTGAAGTCGTCGCGAGTCCCGGCACTGGCAGCCAGCACGATGGCCAGGACTGAAATGAGGAGGAACAGTAATTTTTTCAAAACAGCTTGATTTTTTTGTGTGTGAATGATGAAGAATAGCAGGCTAAGACGAGTTGTGGTGGCCGTAGCTTGTGGTCACAGCTTGAACTTGAGCTTCACCTCGCTCTTGCCCACGTTGAGCTCCACGGGGCAGCCCTCGATGAGCGGGTAGTTGAGGCGCTCGTCGTGGCTGGTGGGGAAGTCGTAGCACACGGGGATGTCGCAGTCTTGCAAGAACTCGTGCAGCATCTGGTACATGTCGGCATAGCCGGCCGAAGGCTCATAGTCGGTGAAATGGCCCACGATGATGCCCTTCACGTGATCGATCGCGCCCTTGAGCTTGAGCTGGTAGAGCATGCTCGACACGCGGCTTATGTTCTCGCCCACGTCCTCAAAGAAGAGGATGATGTCTTTGTCGGCAATAAAGTCGCGGTCGAGGAAGTCGTAGGTCTTGGAACCGCTTATGTTCACCATCACGCTCAGGTTGCCGCCCACCAGGATGCCCCGGGCCTTGCCAGGGTTGTTGTAGGGGTGGCCTTTCACCTTGTAGGAGGGCACCTTGCCCAGCAGCAGGTCGCGCAGCACCAGGCTCAGCGAGTCGGTGCCGCCGGTCTCGCCCAGGTGGCCGCACATGTTGGCGTGCAGGCTCATGTGGCCGGCACGCACCTGGGCGCTGTGCAGGGCGGTGATGTCGCTGTAGCCTATGATCCACTTGTTGTATTTCTTGATCGTGTCGATGGGCAGGTCATAGAGCAGCTGGCTCGAGCCGTAGCCGCCGCGGCTGCACATGATGGCCTTGACGGCAGGGTCGCGCAGGGCCCACAGCAAGTCGGCCTCGCGGTCTTCCTTCTTGCCGGCCCACAGGTGGTAGGCGTCGGTCACGTGGCGGCCTTTCACGGGGTTGAAGCCCCACTGGCGCAGCACGTCGACGCCCTTGTCCAGGTTGACGGCGCCCGGAGTGCTCCCGGGCGAAATCACGGCGATTTTGTCGCCAGGCTTCAAAAACTGAGGCGCCGCGATGCCGCTTCTTGTGCTGGCCCATGTGCCTGCGGTTGCAAGGCAGGCGAGGGCTGCGATGAGAAGTTTCTTCATGATGGTTGGTGCATTTTTATCGTTCTTTATTCGGCAAAAGTACTAAATTTCTCGTGTTTGGTTGCATGGTGTCATGATTTTTAACTACATTTGCTCATTGTCGCGCAAGCGATTGTGTTTAGTTATCAATATTTTTAATCTCTCTCTTAACATTTTGCAAGTCATGAAGAAATACTTGTTTATAACACTGGCTATGCTTGCCGCCTTGTGTGGCAGTGCTCAGCACTATGGCCACCGCCAGGGTGTGCAACGCTATAGGAGCGCCGGCAACTACCGCAGTCTCGATGCGCGCGGCTTCTCGCTCATGCCGCGCCTGGGCGTGGGAGGAAGCACCTTCTGGGGCGACGATGCCGGGGGCTGCGACATGCGTGCCAGCCTCACGGCGGGCCTCGACGTCAACTACCGCCTCAACCGGCTCATTTCGTTCACCAGCGGTGTGGGCTTCGCCATGCGCGGCGCCGACATCGACGACCGGGCCGGCGGCTACTTGCGCATCAATCACATCGACATTCCCATGCTCATCAACTTCCATGTGGGGCGCGGCTGGTCGTTCTATACGGGCGTGCAGCCTTCGTTCAAGGTGTGGTCGAAGTACCGCGCCGGCGGTGTCGAGTATGACGGCGACGATCTCAGCAGCTACGATGTGAGCATTCCCATTGGGGTGAACTACACCTTGCCCACTGGCATCAACTTCGGCGTGCGTGCCACGCTGGGTGGCGTGAGCATTGTCGACGACGATGATGTAATCTACGACTATGCGCCTGCGCGCGGTGCAGCTCCCCGCAAAGATCGGTATTACTACGGCGGGTACTACGATTATGACGAATGCGAGATCTACAACTTCGACATCAGCTTCTCGATAGGCTACAAGTTCCACCTGTGATGCAGGTGCCAGCGGTGCTCAGAAGTGCCACTTGCTCGAGGTCACGGCCCGCTGTGGCACACGCGAGCGCCCCGGCTTGCTGCTCGTGGGCTTTGCCTTGCTGCGGGCTGGCGTTGTCGCCGGCGAGCCGATGGTGTTGTTGCGCTCAAAGGCCTGGCTCTTGAGGCCGGCAGGAAACAGCGACTTGGCACCGCGGGCCACCTTGAAGGTGTTGCCCGTGCCTGTGACCGAGGCAGTGTTGCTGCCGGCGGCCACGATGGCCTGGCAGGGCAGGTCAAAGCGGCACTTGTTCACGTCGATCGCACGGGTGTGGTCGAAGTAGTTGTCGGCCGTGCCGTTGCCCTCGACGGTGACGGCGGTGGCCTTGAGATTCTTGATCTTGAAAAACACATCTTGCACGCGCGACGTGGTGCCCAGCACAAAGCGCACATTGTCGAGCGTGATGTCGGGACGCTGGGGCTCGGCATTGTAGCCGTTCACTATCCAGTTCACATCGGGGGCCTGGCCTGAGATCGCGGGGTCCTTGGCGCGCACATAGGGGTCTTTGACGTTGATGGTGAACTGGCAGTTGCTCACAATCGCCTTGTGGGTGAGTATCATGAGGCCTCTGAACCATTTCTTGGTGCTGGTGAAGCTGAACTTGCAATTGGTGAGCTTGAAGCAGTCGTCGGCGCGTCCCTGCCTCACCCACAGCATTTCATACATGACGTCGGGCAGATAGATGTCGTCGGTGATTGCGAAGGAGCAATTGCGCAACTCGTTGTCGTGGCTCTCGTCGCTGCCCGAGTGGTTCTCCTGCTTGGGCCCTATGCCGCAACGTGTGGCCTTGAAGTCATCGACCAGGGTGTTGTGGGCGTAGGTCGACATGTCGACGGGCTGAAACACATAGTCGGCAGTGCAGTGCGCAATGTGGTTGTAGCCGCTGTGCAGCGCTATGGGCTGGTAATAGATGTGGTCGAAGTGGCAGTTGGTCACACTCAGCCGCGTGGCACGCCAGTTGTGGGCCGAGGGGTCGGCCGCCGTCATCACGCCCAGTGTGCGCATCGACACGCGGCAACCGTCGATGGTGATGTCGGTCGACGGCAGGTAGTGAGGATTGGCGCCTATCAAGAAAGCCTCGTTGCCCAGGCCCACCAGGCTCAAGCCGCGCTTGATGTTGTAGAGATACTTGAGGTCGATGCGCTCGCCTGTGGCGGCGTTGGTCCAGGCCTCGCCGTCGTGGGTGTAGCCGGCCGCGCGCCAGAACTTGTCCCACGCCGAGCCAGCCTTGTACTGGTCGGCGTTGTAGTAGATGGGCGGGAAGTCGTGGGCCGTGGTCTCGCCCACGATGCTTATGCCCTTGAAGGTCATGCGGCGGCAGCTCCACATCTTGAACCCCATGAGCAGGGTGCCGCCCTCGATGGTCACGCCCTCGGCATTGTCGATGGCTATCGCGTTGTGGCTGCCTTGCTGGTTGATGCGGGTGTAGAACTTGCCGTTGATGTGAAGGGTGAGGTTCACGCCATTGGAGCAAAACGCGCCCATCGAGGCCAGGGTCGCGCCGTTGTCGGTGCCGCGGTAGCGGTACACGCTGGCGCGCATGACGGTGCTGGGCCCCGTGCGATAGGTCCATGTGCTGGGCACCGAGTCCATGTCGGGGACGGCACCAAAGTTGGTGGCGCTCAACTCGCTGTTGCTGAAGGAGCCGGCAAAGGTGCAGTTGTCGAAGATGGTGCGCGTGCCGCCTGGCACCACCCTGACCCGTGCCCCCGAGATGCGGCAGTTCTTGAACTTGCCGCCGGCCTTGAAGGTGACGGTGCTGCCGTCGGGGATGCTGTAGCTGCCCGTAATCACGCGGTCGACGACGATGGTGGCTGCCTGCACGCCCGTGGCTGGGGCAAGCAGCAGCGCCACGGCGGCGGCGAGGCAGGCTGCACGCCGAGCTGGGCGGCGGAGGGAGAAGGCTGTGATGATTGTGTGCATGAGCGTGTGGTGTGTTGTTGTTTTTGTTTCGATGTTGCGCGAGGCTACAGCGGCAGGGTAGTGGCGAGGTCGTCGACCACCACCTCGCGGTCGGTGCCGCAGTGGTTGCGGTCTTCCATGACGCTGCGCAGCAGGTTGTCGAACTCGGGCAGCGCGTTTTCCTTGATGAAGCCTTGTATCGACTCGAGCAGGCCTCCCATGCCGGGCATCGAGGCGTTGAGCACACCGGTGATGCCGCTCTCGAGGCGGCTTGTCACTGCCTTCGACTGCTTGTTGCGGCCCTCGTTGCCCTCGAGGAAGATGAGGTAGGCCTGCTTGCCCACGGCATCGTACTGCTCGTGCACGATCTTGAGAAACGGCGCCGGGTCGCTTGCTGCCAGCTGCGTGCCGCCGCCCAGCAAGCCCATGATGCCCGACAGGTGCCCCATGGCGCCTTGCAGCTTCTTGTAGCCCTTGCGGGCCAGGCCGTCGACGAGGCCGGGCACGGCTTGCTCAACTTGAGCCCTGGCCTGTGCCTGCAGGTCGGCGCAGCCGGGCACCTGCTTGATAGAGCGGGTGGTGATGCTGGCCTTGCCGCCGTGCAGCCTCACCAGGCGGTAGTGCAGCGGGTAGGTGCACAGGCTGCCGGTGGCCACCTCGGTAATCGAGTCGGAGCGGTCGCTGTTGTAGTCGCGGGCAATGTCGCTCACGTGCAGGTGACCGGTGAAGATGGTGTGAATGCCGGCCGCCAGCAACTGCTGCCGGTCGCTCTCGGGGTGCGCCACCATGTAGGGGCTCAGGAAGTTGGCCTCCTTGTCGAAGTGCTCTACCACGTGATGGTGCATCATGGCTATCACGTGCTTGCCGGCCGCTGTGGCCTGGCGGGCCTGGTCGCACACCCACTCGAGCGTCGAGGCCTTGATGCGTCCGGCGCTGGGACGCGAGTCGACGCTGTCGCCACGGCTCTTGAGCCGATTGTCGGCATAGCGGTTGCTGTCGATACCGATCACCACATAGCCTGGCAGTGGCTCGCAGGCATAGCTCAGCGAGGCTGTGTCGCGCCGCGAGCCCGCACCGTAGCCGCAGTTGCTGTAGAGCCGTGCAAACTCGTCGGGGCTCACTCCCTGGGCAGGCGAGGTCGATGCGCCGTCGTAGTAGCGCCCGTAGGGGCTGTTGATGTCGTGGTTGCCCGGTATCACCAGCACCTTGATGCCAGCCTTGCGCAGCTTGTCGAGGTGGGCAATGAAGCGCTTGTGGCTCACAAGCTCGCCATCCTTGGTGAGGTCGCCGGTCACAAGCACCAGCCGGGGCTTGGCGGCGAGTGCCTGCCTCACGAGCTCGGCCACGATGGCGTCGCTCTGCACGATCATGCGCATGTCGCTCCGGGCCAGGGCTTGCACAGCCTGTCCCTGCTTCTTGACCAGCGCCGGGGCCATGAGATGAGGGTCGGTGAAGACCAGGACGTCGGGCCTGGTTGCTGCCATGCCTTGCAGCGAGGCAAGAGCCTCGACGAGGCATAGCACAATGACTATGAGTTGCTTCATGATGAGTTGACTGTTGTGTTTTACCTGGGGGCAAAGATAGTCGATTTCTCTCACATAATGAAAAGCTTTTTGCCCGCGGTGTACCGGGATGGGAGGGCAGGACTTTAGGTTGTGTGCTTTTTTTACTACCTTTGCCTCAACAATAAACCAAAAAAAGTGGATTGAAAATGCTGAGATTTGAAAGTGACTATATGGAAGGCTGCCATCCTGCTATCTTGAGGCGGCTGCAAGAAATCAACCTCGACAAGAACGTGGGCTACGGGCTCGACCCCTATTGCGAGAGTGCCCGCAGCAAGATATGCCAGGCTTGTGGCACCCCCGATGCACAAGTGCACTTCCTGGTGGGCGGCACGCAGACCAACATGCTGGTCATCGATGCCATGCTGCGCTACAACGACGGCATCATCGCCCTCGAGACCGGGCACATCAACGTGCACGAGAGCGGAGCCGTCGAGGCTTGCGGCCACAAGGTGATGCCTGTGAAGGGCCGCGACGGCAAGTACGACATCGATGCGCTCGAGCAGTGGCTCAAGGCTTTCTACGAGGAGACCACCGCAGTGGGCATCGAGCACTATGTGATGCCGCGCGCCCTCTACCTGAGTCACCCCACCGAGCTGGGCACCCTCTACACGCGTCGCGAGCTCATGCGCCTGCGCGAGCTGTGCGACCAGTACGGTCTGTATCTCTACCTCGACGGCGCCCGCTTGGGCTACGGGCTCATGGCCCAGGGGGGCGACCTCACGCTGCCCGACATTGCCCGCTACTGCGACGTCTTCTACATAGGAGGCACCAAGGTGGGAGCGCTAATGGGCGAGGCTGTGGTCGTCACCAATCCCAATATCGAGCTCACACGCGGCCTCATCAAGCACCGCGGCGCCATGCTGGCCAAGGGCTGGCTGCTGGGTGTGCAATTTGACACGCTCTTCACTGGCGACCTCTACCTGAAGATATCGCGCAACGCTGTCGACCAGGCCATGCGCCTGCGCCGCGGCATGGAGCTGAAGGGCTACAAGGCCTATATCGACTCGCCCACCAATCAGCAGTTCTTCGTCATGAGCAACAACAAGATGGAGGAGCTGGCCCAGAAGGCAGCCTTCGACTACATCACCCCGGCCGGCGACGGCCACAGCGTGGTGCGCTTTGCCACCTCGTGGGCCACTACCAGCGAGCAGGTCGATGCCCTGCTAAGCCTGCTGTAGCGTCCTCTTGGCAGTTAGGTCAAAATGTCTTATCTTTGTACCACAGCCCCGGGGCGGGCCCCACATGCGCCCGCTACAGGGCTGAGCACAAACACAACAAAAGTAGTATGGAACTCAAATGCCCCCATTGTGGAAAATTGCTCACGATGTCGCTCTCAGAGCTGGCATCGAGCAACGGCGTGGTGGTGTGCCCCCAGTGCCTGGGAGAGTTTAAGCCCCAGCATGTAGACTTGAGCGGCATCACACCGTCGCGGCCCAAGCCCTCGGCATCCAAGCCCAGCCAGGCAGCAGTGCCCCGCGACGGGGCGGTGGCCTACTGCCACCATTGCGGCAAGCGCCTGCCTGCGCCCCGGCTCAACTATTGCCCCTATTGCGGGCACTCGCTCGGTTTCACCGGCGACAAGGCTGCCTCGGCCCCGCTGCCTGTGGAGCAACCGCAGCAGCACCTTGAGCAGCCCGGCGGCGAGGCCCCGCCCACAGTAAACACCAACTTGCTCAATACCCCCTTGCACTTCCGCCCCGAGTTGCACACGCGCGATCTCAAGGAGGAGCCCGCAAGCCTGCCGGTGCGCATCGTGTGCTGGCTGGTCATCGTGGCTCTTGCCTCCCTGTTTGTCTTTATCGTGTATATGGGCAACAAAGCATAAAATTTTGGCAATTAGCACAAAAAGCACTACCTTAGCGGTGCCGATGGCAATAATACTACAACACATCAAATAAAACAACTGGAAGTAATGAACAACAGCGACCGTTATTGCGTGATCATGTGCGGCGGTGTGGGCAGTCGTTTCTGGCCCTACAGCCGTGCCGACAAGCCTAAGCAGTTTATCGATTTCCTGGGCACAGGCCAAAGCCTGCTGCAACTCACCGTGGAACGCCTCAAGGGTGTGGTGCCTGAAGAAAACCTCATCCTTCTCACCAACGAGCAGTATGCCTCCCTCATCAAGGAGCAGCTGCCGCAGGTCAAGGACGCGCAAATCTTGCTTGAACCCGCCCGCCGCAACACAGCACCGTGCAATGCCTGGGCGGCCTATCACATACATGCCCTCAACCCCAAGGCCAAGATCATGGTGGCCCCGAGCGACCACTTGATACTGCGCCGCGAGGACTTCAGGCATAGCGTGCTCAAGGCCTTCGACTTCATCGAGCGCAACGACGTGCTGCTCACCTTCGGCGTGAAGCCCAACCGACCCGAGACCGGATATGGCTACATCCAGGTGGGCGAGGCCATCGATGCCGACTTCTCGCACGTGAAAACCTTCACCGAGAAGCCCAACCTGGAGCTTGCCAAGGTGTTTCTCGAGAGCGGCGAGTTCTTCTGGAACTCGGGCATGTTCTTCTGGAAATCGGAGTCGATCATCAAGGCTATAGGCACCTACGCCCCCGAGGTGGCGGCCTGCTTCGAGGCCGCTCGCGAGGCTATGGGCACCCCCGAGGAGCAGGCCTGTATCGATGCCAACTACCCGTCGTGCCCCAATATTTCGATCGACTATGCCGTGATGGAAAAGGCGCCCAACGTGTGCGTCGAGCGTGTCGACTTCGGGTGGACCGACTTGGGCACCTGGGGTGCCCTCTACGACGTCTCGCCCAAGACGCGCGACGGCAATGTGACACAAAACAGCAAGACGATGCTCTTCGACAGCCACGACAACGTGATTGCCGTAAAGGGCGACAAGCTCGTCGTGGCCTCGGGGCTGAACGACTATATCGTGGCCGATGCCGACGATGCCCTGCTCATCGTGCCCCGCAGCGAGGAGCAGAAGATACGCAACTATGTGAACGAGGTGAAAATGACCTTCGGCGACAAGTATCTCTAACCCTGCCCGCCGCACGCGCCACTGCCCCGCAAGTGCATGGTATTGATGACACGAGGCCCGCTTCCTGTACTGGCTGGAAGCGGGCCTCGTGTCGCTGCCCGGCTGCTGTGGGGGCGCGTCAGTTGGGCCACATGCCGTGCTCGCCGTGGTGGCACACGTAGTCGGTGCTCCTGATGGTGCCAAACTTGTAGCCCTGGGCTTTGAAGTACTTGATAATCGCGGGCAGGGCCTCGACGGTGGTCTTCTTGGCGGCGGCATCGTGCATGAGCAGGCACATCTGCGGGTGATAGGTGTGGCAGGCGCTGCTCACGAGCGTTGTCACAGGCACGTGGTTGCCGTCGGCGTCTTTCGAGTCGAGGCTCCAGTCCACATATTGGTATCCGCGCTTGAGCAGTGCGGCCTTGAGCGTGTCGATCCACTGGCGGTTGCCCGGGTGGTAGCGGCGGTACACATGGTTGCTGCTGCCGCCGGGGAAGCGCACAATGCGTGTGCGCTGACCAGTGTACTTCTCGATCACCTGCTCAATGCGCTCCAGGTCGGCAAAGTAGGCGTCGAGGCTGGAATAGATCTTGAAGTTGTGGCTATAGGAGTGGGCGGCTACCACGTTGCCATCGCGGGCGGCCTGGGTCATGTAGGGCAGGCTCTTGGGCCACTGGGCGGTGACAAAGAAGGTGGCCTTGACGCCGTTGTCGCGCAATATCTTGAGGATGTGGGGCGTGTTGGGCGAGGGGCCGTCGTCGAAGGTGAGGTAGATGATTTTCTCCTTGGGGTCGATGACCTCGATGCTGGTCTTGGCCTGGGCCACGTTGCCTGCCTCGTTCTCGGCATAGAACACCACAGGGTACTCGCCGGCTTTGCTCAAGTCGACGGCCGAGGAGTCGACAGCAATCTTCACCCGGGAGTGTGTGCTGTCGGTATACTCCACGTTGTTCATGTAGTCGGGGCGCCCGTTGGTTGCCACTTGCATGGGGAAGGCCTCGACGGCGGGCGCGATGGTGTCGGCCGCGTTTTCCTTTTCTGCTACAAATGCCGGGTTGCCCTGTGCTTGCTTGGCGTGGACATAGATGGCTGTGGCTGCCAGCATTGCTGCAATCAAGGCCAGTGCAATCCCGATGCGAGATTTACGTGTATTCATTTTTTTCCTTCTTCTGGTTGACTATTCAGTAAATATTGCCGCTGTGCTCATTGTTTCTTTCATTTAAAATGAGGACATAACAGATAAATCGCTTGCAAAAGTAATGAAAAAAATGGAATGTTTCGAACTCTCAACTATTTTTAGTATTTTTGCATCCTTAAATATGTAAGGTGCACGATGACTGCAATCGACATGCTCATTATGGCGACACTCGCGGCTGGAGCCGTGCATGGTTTTCGCAAGGGAATCATCGACAGGCTCTCGTGGGCGGCAGGCATCGTGGCAGGCTTGGCGGCCTGCAGGATACTGGGGGCGCGGGCTGTCGACCTGTTCTGCATGCTGTGCCCTTCCTATGTGCAGTGGCCCGCGCCGCGGCTCGCTGCAAGTGTGGCAGCCCTGGCCACGCTCTTCGCCCTGGTCTACCTCTCTTGTCGAGTGGCCGGGCTTGCAGTCAAGGGCGTGTCGCACGGGCTCAGGATGGGCAGCCTCGACAGGGCTGCCGGTGCCGTGGGGGGCTTGGTCATGACCTTGCTCGTGCTCGGGCTTGTGCTCGATGCGGCATTGCTGCTCAGGCCGCGTGCAGGCGTGCTCGACAGGGCGCTCCAGCGGCGCGACCCGGTGCTGGTGGCGACCATGATGGCTGCCCCGCTCATGCTGGGAGCCGACTCGGTGAGTCTGGAGCTGCCGGCGGCGCCTGCCCCAAGTGTTGAAAAGAATAACGTGAGTTCTGCCCCTGGACAGAGTGCAACATAGTATAGTGAAGAAATATGAATTCCACTCAAGGAAAAAATAACAAGGAAAAAGAAGAAAAAAAACTCATCAGCGAGGTCGCTGGCGAGGAATATAAGTATGGCTTCGTGACCGATGTCGACACCACCGTCATCCCCAAGGGTCTCAACGAGGACATCGTGCGCCAAATCTCGAAACTCAAGGGCGAGCCCGACTGGCTGCTCGAGTTTCGCCTGAAGGCCTATCGCCACCTGGTCACGCTCAAGCAGCCGCACTGGGGCCACGTGCATGTGCCCGAGCTCGACCTGCAGGCCATAAGCTACTATGCCGCACCGCGGCACAAGAGCGAGAAAAAAGAAATCGACCCCGAGGTGATGAAAACCTTCGACAAGCTGGGCATCCCCCTGCAAGAGCGCATGCAGCTCTCGGGCATGGCCGTCGACGCCATCATGGACAGCGTGAGCGTGCACACCACCTATCGCGAGAAGCTTGCCGAGCTGGGCGTGATATTCTGCTCGATAAGCGAGGCAGTGAAAGACTACCCCGACCTGGTGCGCCGCTACCTGGGCACCGTCGTGCCCTACACCGACAACTACTATGCCGCTCTCAACTCGGCCGTGTTCAGCGACGGCTCCTTTGTCTACATCCCCAAGGGGGTGCGTTGCCCCATGGACCTGTCGAGCTACTTCCGCATCAACGCCGCGCAGACGGGTCAGTTTGAGCGCACGCTCATCGTGGCCGACGACGACGCCTATGTGTCCTATCTCGAGGGCTGCACGGCTCCCATGCGCGACGAGAACCAGCTGCACGCGGCCATTGTCGAGATCGTGGTCGAGGACCGCGCCGAGGTGAAGTACAGCACTGTGCAGAACTGGTATCCCGGCGACAAAAACGGCCGCGGCGGCATCTACAACCTGGTCACCAAGCGCGGCCTGTGCCGCGGCGACTACAGCAAGCTCTCGTGGACCCAGGTGGAGACGGGCAGCGCCATCACCTGGAAATATCCCAGCTGCATCCTGAGGGGCAACAACTCGGTGGGCGAGTTCTATTCGGTGGCCCTCACACGCAACTACCAGGAGGCCGACACAGGCACCAAGATGATACACCTGGGCAAGAACACCCGCAGCACCATCGTGTCGAAGGGCATAAGCGCCGGCCACAGCCAGAACAGCTACCGCGGCATGGTGAAGATTGCCAAGAATGCCACCAACTGCCGCAACTACACCCAGTGCGACAGCCTGCTGCTCACACCCACCAGCGGAGCTCACACCTTCCCCGTGATCGAGGTGGCCAACGACAGCAGCGTGGTCGAGCATGAGGCCACTACCAGCAAGATCAACGAGGACCAGCTCTTCTACTGCAACCAGCGCGGCATCTCGACCGAGGACGCCGTGGGCCTCATCGTCAACGGCTATGCCAAGGAGGTGATGTCGAAGCTCCCCATGGAGTTTGCAGTCGAGGCACAAAAGCTGCTCAGCGTGTCGCTCGAGGGCAGTGTGGGATGAAACCAGATTAAATACAGTGATTTATCAATTGCGGCCCGCCGCAAGCATACACATAAGTTATAGAAAATATACAATATGTTAATAGTAAAAGATTTACATGCCTCTATCGAAGGCAAAGAGATATTGAAAGGCGTCAACCTCACGGTGAAGCCCGGCGAGGTGCATGCCATCATGGGTCCCAATGGCTCGGGCAAGTCGACGCTGAGCGCAGTGCTCACCGGCAACCCCGCCTTCACAGTGACTGGCGGCAGCGCCACCTTCTACGGCAAGGACCTGCTGGCCATGAAGCCCGAGGACCGCGCCCACGAGGGCCTGTTTCTGAGTTTCCAGTACCCGGTGGAGATACCGGGCGTGTCGATGGTCAACTTCATGCGCACAGCCATCAACGAGAAGCGCAAGTATTTCAACGAGCCGCCGCTCTCGGCCAGCGACTTCCTCAAGCTCATGCGCGAGAAGCGGGCCGTGGTGCAGCTCGACAACAAGCTTGCCTCGCGTGCTGTGAACGAGGGCTTCTCGGGCGGTGAGAAAAAACGCAACGAGATATTCCAGATGGCCATGCTCGAGCCTCGCCTCAGTATTCTCGACGAGACCGACAGCGGCCTCGACATCGATGCCCTGCGCATCGTGGCCAGCGGCGTCAACAAGCTCAAGACGGCCAACAACGCCACCATCGTCATCACCCACTACGAGCGTCTGCTCGACTACATCAAGCCCGACTTTGTGCACGTGCTCTACAAGGGGCGCATCGTCATGAGCGCCGGCCCCGAGCTGGCCAAGGAGCTCGAAGAGCGCGGCTACGACTGGATCAAGGCCCAGGTCGACGGCGCCCCCAGTTCCAGCAGCAGCGACGGCGCTGCCGGCAAGTAGCGCCCCCCTCTCCCTCCCGAATGGCTTCACATCAACTCTATTCTTTTTTAACACTATGACGGCATTAAAACAATATATCGACTTGTACACCGAGCATCGCGCCGCTATCGAGGCTCATGCCCCGGCAGCCCTCAACGCCTTGCGCCCGGCGGCGCTCAAGGCGCTCGACGGCGCCCGGTTGCCCCGCAAGGGCGAGGAGGACTATGAGGGCACCGACCTCGAGCAGGCCTTTGCCCCCGACTATGGCGTGAATGTGAACCGCACGCCCTTCACTGCCGACCCCGGCCAGGCTTTCAGTTGCGACGTGCCCAACATGAGCACCTGTCTCTATTTTTTCTACAACGACATTTTCAGCCCCAGCCGCACAGCGCGCCAGCTGCCCGGCGGGGTGGTGGTAGAGTCGCTGGCCCAGGCACAGCACAACCATCCCGAGATACTCGCCAAGTACTTGGGCAGCCTTGCCGACTTGTCGAAGCCCGAGGTGGCGCTCAACACCCTGCTGGCCCAGGACGGCATGCTGGTCTACATCCCCGACGGGGTCACGGCCGAGAAACCCATTCAACTGGTCAATATCTACAATGCGGCCGCCCCTGTGATGGCTGTGAGGCGCCTGCTCGTGGTCGTGGGCGAGAATGCCCACGCCAAGATGCTCGTGTGCGACCACACGCAGAACACCGGTGTCGACTATCTGGGCAGCCAGGTGGTCGAGATCGTGGCCCTCAAGGATGCCACCTTCGACTACTACGACCTCGAGGAGACCAATGCCTCGACCCACCGCGTGTCGTCGGTCTTTGTCGACCAGCGCGAGGGCAGCAACGTGCTTGTCGACGGCATGACGCTCTTGAACGGCTTCACCCGCAACGACTACTATGTGAACGTCGACGGCGAGCACTGCCAGACCCAGCTGCTGGGCATGACCATCGCCTCGGGCACGCAGCACGTCGACAACCACAGCCTGCTGTGCCACAACAAGCCCAACTGCCACAGCAACGAGATGTTTAAGTATGTGCTCAACGACGAGGCCGTGGGCGCCTTTGCCGGCAAGATACTGGTCAAGCCCGGCTGCCCCAAGACCGATGCCTACCAGGGCAACCGCAACATCGTGGCAGCTCCCACAGCCAAGATGTACAGCAAACCTCAGCTCGAAATTTACACCGACGATGTGCAGTGCTCCCACGGCACAGCCATAGGCCAGCTCGACGAGGAAGCCCTGTTCTACATGCGCACCCGCGGCATCCCCCTCGACCAGGCGCGCATGCTGCTCATGCAGGCCTTTGTCGACGACGTGATCGACGGCGTGCGCCTCGATGCGCTCAAAGACCGCCTGCGCCACCTGGTGGAGAAGCGCTTCCAGGGCAAGATGGCCATGTGCCAGGCCTGTGCCGGCAATGGCTGCAACAGCAAAATTGAAACGTATTAGTCAACAAGAAAAAAAAGAAACACTGTGTTTCGGCACTCCCAATCAGTGTGTCTTAATGTAAGTAACTCAATATAAGAGAATGTCACAACAATTAGACATCGACCAGATCAGGGCCCAGTACCCTATACTCACCCGCAAGATCGACGGGCACGACTTGATATATCTCGACAACGCTGCCACCTCGCAGACTCCGCGCTGTGTGGTGCAGACCATCGAAGACATGTACTACATGCACAAGGCCAACGTGCACCGCGGCGTGCACACCATCTCCCAGGAGGCTACCGACCGTGTCGAGGCCACACGCGAGAAGGTGCGCGACTACATCAATGCCGGCTCCACGCAGGAGGTGATCTTCACCCGCGGCACGACCGAGGCTATCAACCTGGTGGCGTCGACCTTTGGCGACATGCTCTACAACGGCGACGAGATTATCGTCACGGCCATGGAGCACCACAGCAACATCGTGCCCTGGCAGCTCATAGGGCGCCGCAAGCGTGTGCGCCTGCGCGTGGTGCCGGTGAGCGACCGCGGCGAGTGCGACCTCGACGCCTACGAGGACTTGTTTACCGACTCTACCCGCTTTGTGGCGCTCGCCCACGTGAGCAACGTGCTGGGCACCGTCAATCCCGTGAAGGAGATGATCGCCATTGCCCACCGCCACGGTGTGCCGGTGCTCATCGACGGCGCCCAGGCCATGCCCCACATGCGTGTAGATGTCAAGGACCTGGACTGCGACTTTTATGCCTTCTCGAGCCACAAGATGTATGGCCCCACCGGCGTGGGCGTGCTCTATGGCAAGCGCCACTGGCTCAACACCATGGCGCCCTACCAGGGCGGCGGCGAGATGATAGGCAACGTCACCTTTGAGCACACCACCTTTGCCGACCTCCCCTTCAAGTTTGAGGCCGGCACGCCCGACTATGTCGACGTGGCCGCCTTTGGCGCCGCCATCGACTACATCAAGGAGCTGGGCATGGAAAACATTGCCGCCCACGAGCACGAGTTGCTCGAGGAGGCCACCCGCGAGTTGCTCGAGATACCAGGCATGCGCATCTTTGGCACCCAGTCGGGAAAGGGGGCTGTCATCTCCTTCCTGGTGGGCGACATCAGCAGCTACGACATGGGGCTGCTGCTCGACAAGCTGGGCATTGCCGTGCGCACGGGCCATCATTGCGCACAGCCCCTGATGCAGCGCTATGGCGTGCAGGGCATGGTCAGGGCCTCGTTTGCCGTCTACAACACGCTCGACGAGGTGCACCGCTTCACGGCCGCCGTCAAGCGCGTGGCCGGCATGTTCTGAGCCCCGCCCCCTTGCGGTTTTGCCATCAACGGCCCTTGTGGCCGTGATCACCATAGTTTTGCGCCCGCAGCCACATTACCCTTGTGGCGGCGGGCGCATCATGTATGCGTTGTGGGTGCGGTGTCCATAAGCAGGCTCCGGCGTTAACGTGACGGCATCGGCGTTTTGTGGGGGTGGGTGCTTGCTTTTGTTTTCTATTTTTGCTACCTTTACCGCAATCAACACAGAGTAATAGTCACAACAATAAAAAATTATAAACTACTATGTTTAGCAAGGATGTATATGTAAACCGTCGCAACGAGCTCAAGCGGCTCGTGAAGAGTGGCGTGATTGTGCTCTTTGGCAACAATGGCGCCCCCAACAACTACCCGAGCAACTGCTATGAGCCGTTTCGCCAGGACTCGGCCTTCATGTATTACTTCGGCCAGTTTCTCGACCCGGGATTTGTGGGCGTGATCGACGTCGACAACGACGAGGAGTGGCTCCTGGGCGACGACGTGAGCGTTGAGGATATTGTGTGGTATGGCGATGTGACCAAGGTGGCCCAGATGGCCGAGATGGTGGGCGTGGCTCACAGCGCCCCCCATGCCAAGATAAAGGAAATCGTAGACCAGGCACGGGCCAAGGGCCGCAAGGTGCACTTCCTGCCGCCCTACCGCCACGACACCATGATCGAGATCATGGATCTCACAGGCATTCACCCCGCCAAGCAGCGCGAGGCAGCCTCGCTCGAGCTCATAGGGGCCGTGGTGAAGATGCGCTCTACCAAGAGCGAGCTGGAGATTGCCGAGATCGAGAAGGCCTGCGCAGTGGGCTACATGATGCACACCACTGCCATGCGCCTCACCAAGCCTGGCGTGACCGAGAAGTACATTGCCGGCCAAATGGAGGGCGTCGTGCGCAGCTATGGCTATCAGGTGAGCTTCGGCACCATCTTCTCGCAGCACGGCGAGATCATGCACGGCAACCCCAGCGAGCGCAAGCTCGAGAGCGGCCGCCTGGTGCTGTGCGACGCCGGCGCCGAGACGGTGACGGGCTATTGCAGCGACAACACCCGCACCTATCCTGTTAACGGCAAGTTCACCCAGCGCCAGCTCGAAATCTACAGCATTGTCGAGGCTTGCCACGACTATGTGCTCGAGGTGGCCAAGCCCGGTGTGAAATATGCCGACGTGCACTTTGCCGTGTGCCGCCTTATGACCGACCGCCTCAAGGAGCTGGGCTTCATGCGCGGCGACACCGAGGAGGCTGTGCGTGCCGGCGCCCATGCCATGTTTCTGCCTCACGGCCTGGGCCACATGATGGGCATGGACGTGCACGACATGGAAGGCCTGGGACAGATATATGTGGGCTTCGACGCCGAGACGCGGCCCAACCTGGAGCAGTTTGGCACCAACTGCCTGCGCATGGGGCGCCGGCTGGAGCCGGGCTTTGTGGTCACCGACGAGCCAGGCATCTACTTCATTCCCGCCCTCATCGACGACTGGAAAGCCAGCGGGCACTGTGCCGAGTTCCTCAACTTCGACAAGCTCGAGGAGTACAAGGACTTTGGCGGCATACGCATCGAGGACGACGTGCTCATCACGCCCGACGGCTGCCGCTTCCTGGGCAAGGACCGCATCCCCTACCACCCGCACGACGTAGAAGACTTCATGCAGGACAACTGATGCCGATCGCCGCTGCCGCCGGCGCCGCGTCATGAAGGGGAACGGTGGCACGGTTCTGCCATTTTGACATATTTTTAACGGTAATCTTGCGATACTTCGTGAGATTATCGTTATCTTTGCACTTGCGTCTCATCGAAGTCTCGCTTGCTGAACTTCATGACGACACTTCACGACGTTGAAACTGCACGATATGGAACACGACCAAACCCCACAGGCCAGCCAGCAGCCCATCAAGCGCACGGTGCTGGACTATGACGACATACGCAAGATGATACCTTACTTCGACGGCAAGCCGCGGCTGGTGAAATTCCTGAGCCATGTGCTCGCCCTCGACAAGGTGAACTGGATACACGCCCACAACTGCGACACGCCCGGCGTGCCCTTTGTGCAAGGATTGCTCAAGGACCTGAACATCACCATCGAGCTCAACAACGGCCAGGTGCTCGACCACCTGCCCCAGGGCGGCTTCATCACGGTGAGCAATCACCCCTTCGGCGCGCTCGACGGCATCATGCTCATCAAGCTCATAGGCGAGCGCCGCCCCGACTTCAAGGTGATGGTCAACATGGTGCTCAACTACATAAGTGCCATGCGTCCCAACTTCATCATGGTCGACGCCCTGGCCAGCAACGACCCCAAGCGTCGGGCCGAGAGCGTGCGCGGCATTGCCGAGGCCATGCGCCATGTCAAGGACGGCCACCCGCTGGGTTTCTTCCCGGCAGGGGCTGTGTCGAAGTTCACCTGGGACCTCCACATCGAGGACCGCGCCTGGCAGCCCACGGTGATGCGGCTCATCAAGAAGCTCAAGGTGCCAGTAGTGCCCATCTACTTTCACGGGCACAACAGCCTCGTGTTCACTATACTGGGCATGATCGACTGGCGCCTGCGCACCCTCAAGCTGCCCAGCGAGGTGTTTCGCCGCAAGAACGACACCTTCCGCATCTCGATAGGCGATCCCATCAGCCCCGAGGTGCAGTCCCGCTACCAGTCGCTTGACGACCTGGGCGCTTTTTTGCGAGGCAAGACCTATGAGATGAAAAAATGGAAATAAACGACTCAATTCACTATTATGGCTATCACTAAAATTTCGTCCAATGTGCAGAGCGTGAAGCAGCGCTTCTCGATCATAGGCAACTCGCCCAAGTTGCTTGTGGCCATCGACCGCGCCCTTCAAGTGGCTCCCATCGACTTGAGCGTGCTCATCATTGGCGAGAGCGGCGCAGGCAAGGAATTCTTCCCCCAAATCATACACACCAACAGCGCCCGCCGGCACAACAAGTATATCGCCGTCAACTGTGGCGCCATTCCCGAGGGCACTATCGACAGTGAGCTCTTCGGGCACGAGAAGGGTGCCTTCACCGGAGCCATAGCGGCCCACAAGGGATACTTTGAGGAGGCCAACGGCGGCACCATCTTCCTCGACGAGGTGGCCGAGCTGCCGCTCACCACCCAGGCCCGCCTGCTGCGTGTGCTTGAGTCGGGCGAGTACATGCGTGTGGGCTCGGCCGAGGTCAAGAAAACCAACATACGTGTAGTGGCCGCCACCAACAAAGACATGGTGCGCGCCGTGAAAGAGGGCAAGTTTCGCGAGGACTTGTACTACCGCCTTTCGACGGTGCAAATCAACATACCGCCCCTGCGCGACCGCGGCGACGACGTGTGGCTGCTCACCCGCAAGTTCAGCCACGACTTTGCCGACAACTACCACATGCCGCAAGTCGAGTACACTGGCGAGGCACGCCAGGCCATAATGGGCTACCGCTGGCCAGGCAACGTGCGCCAGCTCAAAAACGTGGTGGAGCAAATCGCCCTCTTCGAGGCTGGCAACACGCTCACGGGCGACGATGTGCGCCGCTACTTGCCCTATGCCACCGACGACATGAAGCCCGTTGTCGCCAGCCAGGCTTCGGCCTTTGACTACAACCGCGAGCGCGAGCTCATCTTCAAGATGATATTCCAGCTCCAAAGCGAGATCGAAAACCTCAAGACCGCCGTCGAGACGGGCAGCCACGTGGCCCACATCAACGACGACGTGGCCGAGCTCAAGCGCCAGTCGAAGCAGCTGGTGGGCAGCCTGTCGAAGTACAAGTCGCCCGAGCTCAAGTCGATAGGTCTCGACGACTACGGCGCAGTGCCCGGTGCCGCACCGCAAGTGCACGAGGTAGACGCCACCGCGGTCGAGCCCGACGAGGTGCGGCCGGTGAAAACCCTCGAGGACACCGAGCGCGAGACCATCACCCGTGCGCTCGAGCGCAACTGCGGCCGCCGCAAGAAGACGGCCGAGGAGCTCAACATCTCTGAACGCACGCTCTATCGCAAAATCAAGGAGTACGGCCTGGAGTCGCGCAACCTGAAGAGTTGACAACATCATGTGGTGCAGTTCAATTGAAAATCGACTATCGGCTATGTTTCGCAACAAGAAAATGCTACGACGCGCTATCGCAATATTCACACTCGTGCTGCTTGTGCTCGTGCCCAGCTCGTGCAAGATAAGCTACAAGCTCAACGGCGCCGCACTCGACTACACCGTCTACAAGACCGTGTCGTTCAGCGATTTCCCCATACGAGCCTCGCTGGTCTACCCGCCGCTGCAGCAGCTCTTTGAAAACAAGCTCAAAGACATGGTGACGCAGAACACGCGCCTGCGCGTGATCGACAGCCCCAACAGCGACCTGCGCATCGAGGGCGAGATCACAGGCTACTCGCTCAGCCCCCAGGCCGTGAGCGACAATGCCTATGCCAGTCGCACGCGCCTCACCATCTCGGTGCACGTGAAATATATCGACAACAAGAACGCGGCCCTGTCGACCGACCAGACCTTCTCGGCCTACCGCGACTTCGACAGCAACCAGCTGCTCACCGACGTGCAAGACCAGCTGTGCTCCGAGATATGCGACGACTTGAAGGACTTGATTTTCAATGCAACCTTAGGCAACTGGTGATGGACATACTACACGACATCGACAAGATAATGGGCGGCGACACCACGGTGGCCACCCGCGAGTGGCTCGACGAGGCACTCGAGCGCTACCCCTACTTCGCACTGCCAGCCCTGCTCTACCTCAAGCAGCACGGCATCGAGGGCGACGACAACCGGGCCATCCTCGACCGCCTGGCTCTCGTGACCCCCGACCGCCAGGCCCTGGCCATGCAGCTGGGCGTATCGGCCCAGCTCTTTGCCAGCTTCTATCCCGAGCCCCTGCAGCAGCAGGCCACACCGGGCACCGACGAGGCCATCGACCAGTTTCTCAACACCTTCGGGTCGACGAGCAGCAAGGAGATCGAGGCCATCAACAATGCCATCTTCAATCCCACGCCCGACTATGCCGATGTGCTTGCCGCCCAGGAACGCGACGAGGGCGGCACCGCCGACGCCACCGACCTTGACATGAGCCACGACGACGAACTCATCAACAAGTTTATCGCCCAGGAGCGCGAGCGCGAGAAACGTCAATCCCTGTCGGTGCCACAGCAGCATGTGGAACCCGCGGCGGCGGCCGAGATCGCCCACACGCCCATCGCCGAGCCCAAGCCGCAAGACGACTCGATGCTGAGCGAGTCGCTGGCCAAGATGTACATCTCGCGAGGCAAATATTCTAAGGCTCTTGAAATTATAGAGAACATAAATTTGAAATTTCCAGAAAAAAGTATTTACTTTGCAGACCAAATACGTTTCTTAAGGAAATTGGTACTCAACGAAAAAAGTAAAAAATAAAAATCAGATAAAATATTATGTATGGTATTTTTGCAACTTTGATTACAATTGCATCGATCGTCTTGGTGGGTGTAATCTTGATTCAAAAGTCTAAGGGCGGCGGCCTTGCTGCCAATGTCAACAACTACAACCAGTTTATGGGTGTGCGCAAGACAACCGATTTTATCGAGAAGCTCACTTGGGGCCTGGCAATATTCATCTGCGTGCTTTCGATATGCACCTGCCTGTTCACCGATACCCAGTATGTGACTCGTGAGAAGATGCCTACCTTGAAGGACATGCCTGTGCAGCAAAATCAAGGTACGCCTATCAATACTCCTGCACAGAAGTAAGCGTCAGACCGCACACACACACACAATTTTACGCGATATAGCAGCGCCCTTGTGCTCATGAAGACATAGGGCGCTTGTTTTGTTGTTGTTTTTTCACTACCTTAGCACCAGCCCCCGCGGTGGGGCACTGCACAATACACACACACACACAATGAAACCTGTAGCCAGCACGTTGACAAGCAAGATAGATGCCCGCAGCGGCCTGTGGATGGGAATAGTCACCCTCGTAGTGGCGGCCTATCTCACGGTGGGCGCCGTGTTTGGTCTCGACGTGTGCGACAGCGGGTTTTACATGACCTTCTATGCCCGCATCTTCGATGCACCCGGCACGGTGGAGTACAACTTCATGTACTACCTGAGCGGTCTGGTGGGCGGCACGTTGCTGCATTTCTTCCCTGGCATGGGGCTGCTGGGCATGCGCCTTGCAGGTATTGTCGTCGTCGTGGGCAGCATGTGGCTGGCCTTTCTGTACCTGCGCACGCTCTTCAGGCCCTCGGGCGTGATACTGGCCCTGGTGGTGGCAGCTTTCTCCTATATCCTCATCCCCGTCACGCTGTGCAACGACTTGCTGGCCATCATGCTGTGGGTGGCTGCAGCGGTGTTGCTGTGCCAGGGCTTGATGCGCAGCAACGCCTGGCTCGTGGCACTGTCGGGCCTGGTGATGGGCGTCAACATCTTCACGCGGGTGCCCGATGTGCTGGCCCTGGGGCTGCTCGTGCTCCTGCCCGCAGTGCACGGCGGCAGGCAGCGTGGCCGGCTCATGCTCGCAGGCCTGGGGGGCGCAGTGGCAGGCGTGGGCATCATGGCGGCCCTCATGTGGGGGCTGGGGCACCTGGGCATTTTCCTCGACAATATGACCGACTTGCACGCCCTGGCCACCGGCCAGAAGGGCGCCTCGACCCACTCGGCGACATTCTTGCTCATGTCGCAGCTGGGCTTCTTCAAGACCGAGTTGTGGGTGGGCGTGAAATACGGCTTGGTGGCCTGGTTCTACATCAAGGTGGGCGACTGGATTGAGCTGCGGCCGCTCAGGTGGCTGTTGCGCTTGACCTGCATCGTGCTCGTGGTGTGGCTCACCCTGCGCATCAACATCGTGCGGCCGGTGTGGATACTTGCCGTGGCGGGCTGCATCTATGTCATCGTCATGGGCAACCCGCAGCAGCGCATGGCGGCCTGGGCGGGTCTCTACACGGCGCTGGTGTTTCCCGTGGGCAGCGACGGCTATGCCTACAACAGCGGCACGCTGGTCACACTGCTGGCCTTGCCGGTAGCCGCCTCGCTGTGGATCGACAACCACGGCCGCGACCTGCTCGCGGTCTTTGCACTGGTGTGCGCCTTCAAGTTGGTTTCGGGCGATGTGTACTTCGACCAAGGCCCTGTGTGGGAGAAGACGGCGACGGTGCACAACCCTCGGGTGGCCGGCATCTACACCACCCCCGCGCGCGCGGCTGTGGTCGACAGCATGTTGCGCGGCATCGAGCCCTGGGTGAGTGCCGGCGACACGCTCATGGTGTATGGCAGCATGCCCCTGGTCAACTACATGACCGACACGCGCCCCTACATGGGCTGCTCGTGGCCCGAGCTGTTGAGTGCCGGCCTGCTGCGCTCCAAGCTCGACAAGGCTGCCGCTGCCGGCCCGCTGCCGGCCGTGCTGCGCCAGCGGTTCAACACCATAGGGCAGCACTGGGGGCGTCCCGCGCCCGACCTCGACCACTACAACGTGCGATCGCCATTTCTCGACGATGCCAAGCTGGCCGCGCTCAATGCCTTCTTGCGCCGCCATCACTACCGCATCGCTTACCAAGACTCGCATTTCGTGCTCTACCTCCCCCCATCCTGGCCCCGGCAAAAAAATAACTTTAACAACCCAAACCCAAAATGAACACCGAGAAGCAACAACGCCAGGCCGCTATTGAGTTTGCCAAACGTTGGCACGGCAGAGGCTATGAAAAAGGCGAGAGCCAGCGCTACTGGCTCGACCTATTGGGCAACGTCTATGGCGTGCCCAATCCCACCGAGTGGGTGGAGTTTGAAGACAAGGTGCAGCTCGACTCCACCTCGTTTATCGATGTGATGATACCAGCCACTCATGTCATGATCGAGCAAAAGTCGCTGGGCAAGGACTTACGCAAGCCCATACGTCAAAGCGATGGCACCATGCTCACCCCGTTCCAGCAGGCGCAGCGCTACTCGGCCGCTTTGCCCTACTCGCAACGCCCTCGCTGGATAGTGACTTGCAACTTTGCCGAAATCGACGTCTACGACATGGAAAACCCCAACAGCGAGCCGCAGCACATCGCGCTCATCAATCTGGGCGACGACTACTACCGCTTGCAGTTTCTCGTCGACACGGGAAGTGTCCACATCAACAAGGAAATGGAAGTGAGCATGCAGGCTGGCGAGATTGTGGGCCGCATGTATGATGCGCTCATCAAGGAGTATGACCTGTCCGACCCTCGCTCGATGCGGTATCTCAACATCTTGTGTGTGCGACTGGTGTTCTGCCTCTATGCCGAGGATGCCGGCATTTTTGGGCGGCACGACATGTTTCACGACTATCTTGACCAGTATGAGGCCGCCGACATGCGCGACGCCTTGCTGCGCGTTTTCGACACGCTCAACACCCCGGTCGAGCGTCGCAGCAAGTATTTGCGTCCCGACCTGGCCGCCTTCCCTTATACCAATGGCGGTCTCTTTGCCGAGCAAATCGACGTGCCGCCTTTTACCGAGGAGATGCGGCATGTGCTGTTGCAACATGCATCGCTCGACTTCGACTGGTCGCAAATTTCGCCCACCATCTTTGGTGGCGTGTTTGAGAGCACCCTCAATGCTGTCACCCGTCGGTCGGGCGGCATGCACTATACCTCGATCGAAAACATACACAAGGTGATCGACCCGCTGTTTCTCGATGGCCTCAAGCGCAAGTTGGCCGACATCACCGACGAGCCGGTGTTTAAACGCCGTCTCAAGGCTCTGCACGAATTTCAAGACCAGCTGGCCTCGCTTGTTTTTCTCGACCCCGCGTGTGGCTCTGGCAATTTTCTCACCGAGACCTACCTGTCGTTGCGACGGCTCGAGAACCAGGTGATCAAGCTCATCTACAACATGGAGCCCCTCGATGCCTTTGCCAATCCCATCAAGGTGAGTATCAATCAATTCTATGGCATCGAGATCAACGATTTTGCCGTCACCGTGGCCACCACAGCGCTGTGGATAAGCGAGAGTCAGATGATGGCTGAGACCGAGAGCATCATTCACCACGACATCGACTTCTTGCCCTTGCACAGCTATGCCAACATTCACGAGGGCAATGCCCTGCACATGGATTGGCGTCATGTATGCCCCCATCCGGACTATATTATCGGTAACCCGCCGTTTGTGGGGGCACGATTGATGTCGCCGGAGCAAAAGGATGACATGCTCTATGTGTTTGGCAAGGATTGGAAAAACCTCGGTAATATCGATTATGTCGGTGCATGGTACAAACGTAGCGCCGAATTGATGAAGGGAACTTCCATACAGACAGCTCTTGTGTCAACCAATTCGATATCACAGGGTGAGCAAGTGGCCAATCTTTGGGCTCCGTTAATGAGAGATGGCCTAAAGATCAATTTTGCTCACTGCACGTTTCGCTGGGATAGTGAGGCTTCATTAAAGGCTCACGTACACGTCGTAATTGTGGGCTTTTCTTATGTCGACAACCACAATAAGTTTATCTTCGACAATGGACAAACGATAAAGGCAGCACATATAAATCCGTATCTCGTAGACGCGCCAGACACATTCATTCACAGTCGCAGTAAGGCTCTCTGCAATGTTCCGGCCATAGGTATTGGCAATCAGCCTATTGATGGCGGCAACTATCTTTTCAAAAAAGAAGAGATGGATGAATTCATAAAGAAAGAGCCTAAATCAGCATCATATTTCCATCTTTGGTACGGCTCTGAGGAATTCATCCATCAAAAGCCCAGGTATTGTCTTTGGCTTGGCGACTGCTCACCTAAGGAAATCAACGAGATGCCGTTATGCAAAAAGAGGGTCGAGAATGTTCGTCTCCTCCGTCTTGCCAGCAAAAGGGCGGGGACACGCAGGCTGGCCGATCGCCCCACACGCTTCCTCGTGGAGAACATGCCGAATGGAGACTCAATTATAATTCCATCGGTTTCATCGGAAAAGCGCAGATATGTGCCGATGGGATTTATTCATAAAGGCACCTTTGCAAGTAATCTTGTTCTTCTCATCCCCTCTGCCACTCTTTACCACTTTGGCATTTTGGAAAGCAACGTGCACATGGCTTGGATGCGGGTCGTGTGCGGCCGCTTGGAGATGCGCTATCGTTATTCCAAGGATGTGGTGTACAACAACTTCCCGTGGCCCTCGCCCACGGCCGAGCAAGCAGAGAAGATAGCGACTACCGCTCAGGGCATACTCGATGCCCGCAGCCACTATCCCGACTCCTCGCTGGCCGATCTCTACAACCCTAACTTGATGCCCTATGACTTACTGGAGGCGCACCGGGCCAACGACCGTGCTGTGATGGCTGCCTATGGCTTTGCGACGCGCATGACCGAGACCGAGTGTGTGTCGCGCCTTTTCGACCTCTACAGTGCCATGGCCCACATGGGCTAAAAAGCCCACTGCCGCTCCCGTTGCGGACGGCCACAAGGGCCTCACCCTGCCACTGACCGAAAAAATGCCTCTCGCTGGGCGTGCAGGGTAAAAATAGAAAAGCCTGCGGTCATGAGCCGCAGGCTTTTGCTGTGTGTTATGGGCTGGCGCTCTCGGGGCGATGCGCCGGCCGTGGGTTGTTGCCTTACTCGGCGGGGAGCATAGTCACTTCCACCTCGTTGCCCGAGCTCAGGATCACCTTGTTGACAAAGTCCTTGATCGATTGAGGAGTGAGGCTCGAGACGATGCTCTTGTAGTTGGTGTACAGGTCGATACCGCGACCCACATACATCGAGAGCACGTCCATCCAGTAGCTGTTCTCCTTGGCGTTCTCGTCGGCATCCTTTATCATCTTGGCTTGAATGTCCTTGAGCGTGCCGGCGTCGACCGTCTTGCCAATCGAGTGCATCTCGTCGCGCATGAGCTTGATGGCCAGGTCCTTCTTCTCAGGCTTCATTTGCACTTGGCCCAAGACGTAGGTGTAGGGCACGTCGCCGGTCACCTGAGAGCCGCCGCCTGCACCGGGCGAGTAGGCAGCGCTGGCCTTCTCGCGTATCTCTTGCAGATAGAGCTTGTCGAGGATGTCGCCCACCACGCCAGCCTTGATGCTGTTTTCGAGGCTGTAGGGCGCCTTGTCGTTGAACCACACCATGCGGCACATGGGCTTGGGCGTCTCCATCTTCTTGGTGAAGATGTTGGTGACCTTGCCGTGAGGATAGGAGGCCACGTTCTTGTAGTTAGACTTCTTGCTCTTGTCGCCGGGCAGCGAGGCAATGTATTGCTCGATGAGCGGCTTGATGGTAGCCATGTCGAAGCTGCCCACAAAGTAGAAGGTGAAGTCGGCCGCATTGGCAGTGCGCTCCTTGGCGATTTGCAGTGCGCGGTCGTAGCTGGCGTTCTTGAGGTCGTCGGCATAGAATGGCTTGTTGCGCCAGCTGTGGTTGCCCATGGTGTATTGCACGCTGTCGGCAAACACGCTCTCGGGACGCAGGCTCTTGTTTTTGAGTGCGTTCTCGATGAGGCTCATGGTGGCGTCATATTGCTTCTGGTCCTTCTTGATGTTGGTGAAGTACAGGTAGTTGAGTTGGAACATCGTCTCCAGGTCCTTCTTGGTGGAGTTGCCGTTGAGGCGAGTGTAGGAAGTGCTCATGTCGAGATCGACGTTCACGTTCTTGCCAGCCAGGGCCTTGGTGAGCTCGGTATTGCTGAAGTCGCCCAGACCGCTCACGCCAATGATGGTGCCGAAGAGCGAGCTGGTGGCATAGTCCTTGGGGCCGTAGAGCGAGCTGCCGCCCTTGGCCTCGGCCTGATACTTGATTTCGTCTTCCTTGAAGGTGGTGGGTTTGAGCACCACCTTGGCGCCGTTGCTCAGGGTGAGCTCGGTGTAGCCCAGCTTGTCATTCTTGGTCTCTTTCACGATCTTGCCAGGCTTGGGCATGGTGCTCATGAGGGGCTCTTGCTTCACGTTGTCGACATAGGGCTCAATCTTGGCTGCGTGGGCAGCGTCGATGGCAGCCTTGAGGCTGGCCACTGTGGGATAGACGGCGCCCTCTTTCTCCTGGTTGAAGTTGATCACGACCATGTTGGTGTCGCTCAGGCTCACAAACTCCTTGAGGGCCTCGTTGATGGCCTCGACGGGAATGTTGGGGGCAAGCATGTTCATCATCTGGTACTTGGTCTCGATCGAGGTCATGGGCTCCTTCTCCAGGTAGTTGCTGGCATAGAGGCGGCCAAAGCGCTCGGTGCTCTGCTTGTCGCGGTTGTTGTAGGCCTTCTCCAGGTTGCTCAGGTAGTCGCTCTTGGCGCGCTCATACTCGGTGGCTGTGAAGCCGTACTTGCGGGCTTGGAGCACTGTCTCGAGGGCACTTTGCAGGGCCTCGGCGGTCTTGCCTTCCTTGGGGAGGGCATAGACTTGGAAGGCGTCTTTGGTCTTGGAGAAGAGATACTGGCCGTCGCCGGCACCTGCCTGGATAAACGGGCAGTTGGGGTCTTGGGACTTCTCCTGGAAGCGCATGCCAAACATCTGGTCGATCATGTCTTGCACATAGCCGTAGGCCAGATACTGCACGCCGCCCTTCATGTTCTCGGGGAAGGGATCGTGCTTGTACATGAGTTGCACTATGCTGTATTGCTGCTCCTTGTCTTTGTCGACCACGATGATGGGCTCGTTGTTGTCGGGCACGGGCTCCTCGGTCACCTGGGCAGCGTCTTTGGCCGGTGCGGGAATCGAGCCGAAGAGCTCCTTGATCTTGTTGATGGTGTAGGGCACGTTGATGTCGCCCACCACGATGATGGCTTGGTTGTCGGGACGATACCACTTGTGGTAGTAGTCGCGCAGCTCCTTGTACTTGAAGCCGTCGACCACGCTCATCAAGCCTATGGGCATGCGCTTGCCATACTTGGAGCCGGGATAGAGCGTCTCGAGGTCGCGCTCAAGCATGCGCTGGCTCGGGGAGAGGCGCATGCGCCACTCCTCGTGTATCACGCCGCGCTCCTCGTCGATTTCCTTGTCCTCGAGCAGCAGGCCGTTGCTCCAGTCCTTGAGGATGAGCAGGCACGAGTCGAGGGCACTCTGGCGGCCGCTGGGCACGTCGCTGATGTTGTACACCGTCTGGTCGATGCTGGTGTAGGCGTTCAGGTCACGGCCAAATTCCACACCCAGCGAGCGGGTGTAGTCGATCACGCCGTTGCCCTTGAAGTGCTCGGTGCCGTTGAAGCACATGTGCTCCAGGAAGTGGGCCAAGCCGCGCTGGCTCTCCTCTTCCTGCAACGAGCCCACACGTTGAGCAATGTAGAAGTTTACATGGTGCTCAGGGTAGTTGTTGTAGCGCACGTAGTAGGTGAGTCCGTTGGCAAGCTTGCCTGTGTGCACGGCTGTGTCTTGAGGCACGGCCATGTCTTGAGCCATGGCACAGAAGGCACTGGTCAATAGCATGAGGGCAATTGCCATTAAGTTTTTAATTCTCATAGAAAAGTTTGTTTAAAAAATATATAATTTGAATTCTGAAAAAAGTTCTGTTTCACAGTGTCTATAGCATAGACGCACGACAGGGTCGAAAAGTTACATTTTTAAAGAGATATTTTCAGCAAAGATAATGTTTATTTTTATATGTGTGTGGTTTTTCGCTTTTTTTTTACTTTTATTTTACCCAGGCTATGGCAGGCAGCCGCCCCATAGTTATTAACAAAAAGGGCGACTTATCAACAGTTTTCTCATTTTAACGCTGATTTCTAAGTTTTTTTGCCCGAAAAGGATTTCCTTTGCAATGGTAAAAGAAGGAATATTTGGTATTATTATGGGAAAGACTATAGCAATAGCAAATCAAAAGGGCGGCGTGGGCAAGACCACTACCGCCATCAACCTTGCGGCCTCGCTGGCTGCCAACAAAAAGAAGGTGCTGCTCATCGACGCCGACCCGCAGGCCAACGCCACCTCGGGCCTGGGTGTCGATCCCAAGCAGATGACCTCGTCGATATATGAGTGCCTGGTCGACGACTACCCGCTGCGCGGCGCCGAGGTGCACACGTGTGTCGACGGCCTCGACCTCATAGGCTCGCGCATCGACCTGGTGGGGGCCGAGCTGGAACTCATCAACAAGACCAACCGCGAGAAGGTGCTGGGCGATGCCATTGCCCAAATCAAGGACGCCTACGACTACATTCTCGTCGACTGCAGTCCGTCGCTGGGTCTGATCACGGTCAATGCCCTCACGGCTGCCGACTCGGTCATCATCCCGGTGCAGGCCGAGTATTTTGCCCTCGAGGGCATCTCCAAGCTGCTCAACACGATACGCATCATCAAGTCGAAGCTCAACCCGGTGCTCAAGATCGAGGGCTTCCTGCTCACGATGTATGACGCGCGCCTGCGCCTGGCCAACCAAATCTACGAGGAGCTCAAGAGCCACTTTGGCCAGATGGTGTTCAACACGGTCATTCCGCGCAACATACGCTTGAGCGAGGCTCCCAGCCACGGGCTGCCCGCCCTGCTCTACGACCCGGCAAGCCGCGGAGCCACCAGCCACTTGCAGCTGGCCAAGGAACTCATAGCCAAGGACCGCAAGAAGGCCGACAAGCGATAACACGGCACCGGCTGCCCCTGCCACAGCACCGGCAGCCAGTGCACAAGCTGTTGCGCGCCAGGCGGTGTAGACGTCAACTTTTACACTCTCTTAAGACACGATTATGAAAAGAAATGCATTAGGCCGCGGCCTCGACTCTCTCATCTCGATGGACGACATCCAGACGAGCGGCTCGTCGGCCATCAACGAAATCCCTATCGAGCAAATCTCGCCCAATCCCGACCAGCCCCGCCGCAACTTCGACGAGACTTCGCTCGAGGAACTGGCCACCTCGATACGCGAGCTGGGCATCATCCAGCCCCTCACCCTGCGCAGTGCCGGCCCCGATGCCTACCAGATCATCTCGGGCGAGCGCCGCTACCGTGCCGCCAAGCTTGCCGGCCTGGAGACCGTGCCGGCCTACATACGCACGGCCAACGACAGCGAGCTCACCGAGATGGCCCTCATCGAGAACATACAGCGCGAGGACCTGAACGCTATCGAGATCGCCCTCACATTTAAGAAACTCATCGACCAGTACAAGCTCACGCAAGACCGCCTGAGCGAACGCATAGGCAAAAAACGCTCGACCATAGCCAACTTCCTGCGCCTGCTCAAGCTGCCGGCCGAGGTGCAGCTGGGCTTGCGCGACAAGCACATCGACATGGGCCACGCCCGCGCCCTGCTGGCCGTCGACAAGCCCACGTTGCAGTTAAAATTGTATAACGAAACCCTTAAAAAAGGTTTATCGGTGCGCCAGGTCGAGTCGCTCGCCAAGCAATACCAGCAGCAGGCCGAGAACCCCGACGCCCCACAGCAACAACCGCCTAAGCGGCTGAACAACAAAGACTATGAAGTGCTCAAGAAGCACCTGAGCACCTCCTTTGGCGTGCCTGTGAAGATGACTTGCGACCTCTCGGGTAAAGGAAAAATAACATTCCCCTTCAAGAACGAGGAAGAACTTGAGAAAATAATTACTATCTTTGACAAGTTGAAGGAATAAATCCTGGCACGTGCGGCCCCGCCTACAGCAACGTGGCCCACTGCATTTTACACCTGTTGTGAGGAAGTGTGTGACTACATATTTCACCAGCCTGGCAGGGGCGGCCGTCGTGCTGTGCCTTGCCCTTGTTGTGCTTGCTGCCGTTCCGGCTCAGGCCCAGGACATGCCAGCCTCGCAACTGCAGCTGCCGGTGCGCAACCCCAACCGCGATAAGCCCGACAGCGCCAAGGTGGGGCAGCTCGACGTGCCCGACACGGCCCGCGCTGCCGTGGCCGACCACAACCTGCGCAGCGCTGTGCTCGACGAGCATGGCGACACCGTGCGCTTCACAGCTGCCGACTCGCTGCGCCTGGCCTTGAAACCCGACACGCTCTACGACACCAGCCTGGGCCGCATCAAGGTGTTCAACCCCGACCCCATGCGTGCCATGTGGCTCTCGGCCCTGTGCCCCGGCCTGGGCCAGATCTACAACCACCGCTACTGGAAGCTGCCCATCGTGGTGGGCGCCTTTGTGGGCCTCACCTATGCCACCTCGTGGAACAACCGCATGCTCAACGACTACACCAAGGGCTACCGCGACTTGATGGACAGCGACCCCGGCACCAAGAGCTACATGGACTTTTTCCCGCCCACGGTGAAAGAGAGCGACCTCGACATCGACTGGCTCAAGAAAACACTCAAAAACAAGAAGAACTATTATCGCCGTTACAAGGAAATATGCATCATCAGCATTGTGGCTGTGTACTTGATCAACATCGTCGATGCCTATGTCGATGCCTCGCTGGCCCATTTCGACATCAGCGACAACCTGACGATGAACGTGGGCCCCGCGGCCATCGCGGCCCCGCAACTGAGCCGATGGCCCTCGCTGGGCATGCACCTGGGCTTTAACTTTTAAGATTACGTTTAGCAACATGAAGAAATACAGAATCAAGTCATTGATAGTCGTGGCCCTTGTGGCCCTCTCGGCAGTGGCAGCCCCCCACAAGTCGATTCTCTCGCTCAAGGAGTCGATCACCGACGACAACATCCAGTTTCCCTACAGCTTTGAGACCAACACGCAGGAGCTCATGAGGAACTGGTACTTGCAGAACTACGCCGTGCTCGACAAGGACGTGGAAAACAAGGATCCCGGCGACGTGAGCGACGCTACCTATATCTCCCGCCTCAAGACCATACCCAGTGGCATCGAGCTGCCCTTCAACCAGGTGGTGAAGTCCTACATCGAGCGCTACACCCACCGCGAGCGCACACTCGTGGCCGAGATGCTGGGCATGAGCCCCTACTACATGCCCATCTTTGAGCAGGCACTTGAAAAGCGCGGCATGCCTCTCGAGCTCAAGTATATCCCCGTCATCGAGAGCGCCCTCGACCCCAATGCCGTGTCGCCCGTGGGCGCCTCGGGCTTGTGGCAGTTTATGCTCGAAACGGCCCGCAACCAGGGCCTCGAGGTGAACTCGCTCGTCGATGAGCGTCGCGACCCCTACCGCTCAAGCGATGCTGCGGCCGACTATTTCAAGAAGCTCTACGACATCTACGGCGACTGGTCGCTGGCTATCGCTGCCTACAACTGCGGTCCTGGCAATGTGAACAAGGCCCTGCTGCGCGCCGGCGACGGTTCGGCCAAGCCCGACTTTTGGGAAATCTACAACTACTTGCCCCGTGAGACCCGCGGCTATGTGCCCGCCTTCATCGCGGCTACCTATGTGATGCACTACTACAAGGAGCACAACATAAGTCCCAGCCTGGCCACCAAGCCTCTGCTCATCGACACCGTGAAGGTGAACCAGCGCTTGAACTTTGCGCAGATAAGCAAGGTGCTCAACATTCCCATCGATGAAATACGCATTCTCAACCCCCAGTATCGCCACGACGTGATACCTGGCGATGCCCGCCCCTACACGCTGGCTCTGCCCTCGCAGCAGGTGTACAGCTTCATTCTGGTCGAAGACAGCATCAACAGCTACCGCCCCGACCTGTATGCCGCCCGCGATGTGCGTGAACCCGGCACGCCCAACGACGCTCCCACGGCCAACAACTACGGCTACTCGGCTCCCACGATGCAAGCTCCCGCACAGCCGGCCACGCAAGCTGCTGCCGCCCAGCCTGCCACGCAAGCGACTGCCGCACAGCCTGCCGCCACACCAGTGGCCGCTGACGCTGCCACCAAATACTACAAGGTGAAGCGTGGCGAGGATATCGAGAGCGTGGCCAGCAGCTTCGGCATCAGCGTCGACCAGCTCATGACGCTCAACAGCCTCACGCGCCGCCACGTGAGCCGCGGCCAGGTGCTCAAGGTGCCCGATGTGGCCCAGAAGACGGCTGCTGCGCCATCGCAGCCGTCGCAGCCCGCACAGCCCGCACAGCCTGCACAAGCTGCGCCATCGCAGCCCACTCCCGCTCCAGTTGCCGCCACCCCGGTGGCCAGCAGCTCGGCAAGCGGCACCTATACGCCCTATGCCGGCTCCTACAGCATCGACGACGAGGTGACCCGTGAAATCAGCGAGAGCTACAGCCACAAGTCGTCGCGCAGCAGCGACGACAGCGAGGCGACCGGCCACAAGACCACGCGCAAGACCGAGCAAGAAAGCAAGGCCTCGCAAGACGATGGCAGCAAGAAAAAGGCCTCGCGCAAGCAAGCTCGCGACGACGAGGCCGAGAGCTCAAAGTCGTCGTCGAGCAAGAAGGCCCGTGCCCGCAAGACAGCCCACGACGACGAGCAGGAGCAGGCCAGCAGCAAGCGCTCGCGCAGCCGCAAGGCCTCGCGAGGCGACGATGGCGAAGAGACCACATCCAAGAAGAGCCGCCGCAGCAGGGCCCGCCAGCAGGACGATGAACCCAAGATGGACGCACACGAGGTGAAGCGTGGCGAGTCGCTCGAGCGCATAGCCCGCAACAACGACATGACCGTCGATGAGCTCAAGAAGGCCAACCCCAAGATCAAGGGCAACCACATCGAGCCCGGCCAGACGGTGAACATCCCCGTCAAGAAGAAGTCGAAGGCCACCAAGAGCCGCAAGTCGAGGGAAAACAACGACGACGAGGCCTCGAGCAAGAAAAAACGCTCTAAGCGCAGCAGCTCGAGCGACGACGAGGAAAAGTCGTCGAAGAAGAAGAGCCGCCGCAACCGATGACCCGTGGGGCTTGCCCTGCCACATTGCTGCACCTTGCCTGCAGGCCGGCATGCCCGGCATCCAGCGGGCAAGGTGCATGATTTTTATTCCCGTTGCACGGCCTGGCATGGGCAGTGGTGATGGGCTAATTCCAATTAGAAGTGCAAAACTCTGAGGTGCATAATACATGAAAAACACCGCGGAGGTTTGCCTTGCGGCTGGGGGCGCGAAGCACCCAAAGAGCAACTTTATGCTCATGGAGAAACTTGATACGGGAAAGCAGGCCGTTCCTCTGGCAAACGCCATGGTGCGACTTATACGGGAGAGCGGTCTGCCTGTAAGGTCGATAACGACAGACAACGGGCCGGAGTTTGCCGCACACGAAATCATTGCGAGGGAACTTAATACGAAAGTTTACTTCGCACATCCGTACTGCACGTGGGAGAAGGGAGCTTTTGCGCAAAGTTGCGTCGCCCGTAGTCGGAGCCACAAAATTGCACCACATCGACGGAGCTGTAGCTGCCCTCGACCTGAAACTGACAGAAGAGGATATGACTTATCTAGAGGAAATGTACATTCCGCACAAACTGGTGGGTGTCATGGCACTCAACAAAAAGAAGCCGACAGAAAAAGCCACTTGGTCCACGGGGAATCAGGTTATCAAGTAAACATTTCAAGTAAAATATCTCCTTGCTGCTTAATACACAGGGAGATATTTTTATAAGTAGGGAAGCCGAAAGAAAAAAACTAATGTTGAGATTCTCGTTGGAACAAAAATTCTCGTTGGTTATATCATATTAGTTTCGGCCATTTTTTCTTGTAGCGATGTAGCGAAACTCTCATCTGTCAGTAAAAACGCTATTATTCAAATAGTTACTGTCGCTACAACAGAAACAAATATAACTTTTCCGCTACAATTACTCCTGATGAAGCAGACTTTCAATATCACAACTCAGGAAATCCTCCAAAGAAACACCGCCCGTACCTACGATAAAAGCCCGTTTGGGATGGAATGCTTCTACGAAAGCTGGCAACCCAGAGTTCATTCCGCGACGACCGCTTTTCACCTCTATAGCTGTCAACTCACCATCGTTATCTATAATGAAGTCTACCTCTTTGTCACTCTTGTCTTTACTTCTTGACGGCTCACGCCAATAATACACCTTGTAGTCCAGTTCCTCTGCCATACTCAGGATGTGTGTTCCAACCGCACTCTCTACCCATCGTCCCCAAAGTTTTGTGTCCGTCCGATCGGCAAGGAACGAATGGCCTTTGTAGGCCGTCAGCAGAGCATTGTTATATACCTGGTATTTTGGCACGGAGCCACGCTTACGTGCATCGTCATTAGCATATTTCTGCAGGCCCGTCAGAAGGGCGCATTCATCAAGGATATCTAAGTAGGCCGCAAGCGTGGTCACATTTCCGGCATCCTGCAACTGACCCATTAGCTTGGTCAGCGACAGTATTTCGGCAGAGTAGCCGCATCCCAACTCAAAAAGTTGCTTCATCAACGCTGGCTTGTAGATGTTTGAAGTCATTATAACATCCTTCTCAATGGCAGGAGCCACCAGAGAGTCCTTGATATACTTACGCCATCGCTTCTCATTATCAATCATGCCTGCAGGTCCAGGATAGCCGCCAAAGTAAATGTACTGGTCAAGCGTAACGCCGAAGGCATCCCTCATCTCCTGTAGACTCCAGTGCCCAAGTCGAATCAATTCAAAGCGTCCGGCCAACGATTCTGTCATTCCCCGTTTCAGCAGAAGGCGGCTACTACCAAGCAGCACCACCTTCAAGTTCACATGTCGACGACAGTCTTCATCCCATTCACGTTTCACCATCTCACTCCAATTGTCAATCTTCTGCACCTCGTCAATCACCAACAGACGCTCCTGCTCTTTACGTATTTGCATCGTAGCACGGGCTGACTCCCATACACGGTGAATCCAGTCACTATCCTTAGGATCTACAGCGTCAGCCACTTCTAAGGTATACGGAATGGAGATGTCATCCAGAACCTGGCCGACAAGCGTGGATTTTCCTACCTGTCTCGGTCCTGCCAATATCTGCATAAAGTGCCTTGGCTCAAGGATGCGCTCCCGTAGCGTGTGATATTGCTTTCGTATATAAGTCATACTCAAAACGATTGTAAATTTTACTCAATTCTTATTGCAACTTTACTCGAATCTCGCTGCAAAATTACTCAATTCTTCTGAATAGAACAAATGAAACAATCATAAAATCAACAAATTCCATTTATTCTTTATCTTTTTACCGCTAATTCCAATTAGAAGTGCAAAACTCTGCGGTGCATTAACCCATGAAAAACACCGCGGAGGTTTGCCTTGCGGCTGGGGGCGCGAAGCCCCCAAAGAGCAGCTTTATGCTCATGGAGAAACTCGATACGGGAAAACAGGCCGTTCCACTGGCAAACGCCGTGGTGCGACTCATACGGGAGAGCGGGCTGCCTGTAAGGTCGATAACGACAGACAACGGGCCGGAGTTTGCCGCACACGAAATCATTGCGAGGGAACTTAACACGAAAGTTTACTTCGCACATCCGTACTGCTCGTGGGAGAAGGGAGCCATCGAGAACATGAACGGGCTCATCAGGCAATATATTCCGAAGAAGACGGACTTTAGGGGTATTTCAAGGCTATATGTCAAGAGCATCATCGAAAAATTAAACAACAGGCCAAGAAAGAGATTTCGCAAGCCCAAAGACATGATTAAAGAAAGAGTAGCGTAACTTTGCACTTGCTTATGGAATCCGCCATGTGAAGTAAAGGGTTTAAATTGTGTTAATTTACAAGATTTTTATGTTGTAGAGTTATGTTGTATAACATATAATACCTACCTTTGTCAAGGTTTTTCATGGTATTAGATTTTAAGTTTAAGGATTAGTTGTCGCGAGACACCTAATTTTTTTTTGTCCCTCACCTAAGGCTATTCCCCGATTTTTTTGTTAACTTTGGGTGTGTGCATATTACACACCCATAAATCTTTACAGCAATGACCAAACCCACACTCTCATGCGTGCTGCTTGTCGTGCTCGCAGCACTCGCAGTCACGGCACGGGCAGCACGGCCAGTGGGGCTCAAGCATGTAGAGGCCAGCACGCTCACGCTGTGCGGCCAGCTCATGCCAGGCAACCCCAATCCCTATCACCGCGTCGACACGGTGCGCTTCAAGGGCTTCACGCGAGCCGAGAACCTGCAGGTGCGCGAGTCGGCGGGGCTCGCGGTGGCCTTCAAGACCGACAGCCGTGTCATCAATGTGCGCACGGTCTACGGCCAGTACCAGTCGCCCGTCAACACCACGGGCATCGCCGCCCGCGGCTACGACCTCTATGTGAGGCGCGACGGCACCTGGCGCTATGCCGGCAGTGGCTGCAAGAGCGACCAGCGGCTGCTGCTGGGCGAGGACTTGGAGCTGGTGGCCAACATGGACGGCTCGATGCACGAGTGCCTGCTCTACTTGCCGCTCTTTGCCGAGGTCGACTCGGTGCAGATTGCCGTCGAGGCCAGCGCCCGCATCGAGCCGCTGCCCCGGCCCTTCAGGCACCGCATCGGGGTGTGGGGCAGCAGCTTCACCCATGGCACGGGCGTGAGCCGCGCCGGCATGACCTATGTGGCCCAGCTGTCGCGCCTCACGGGTCTCGAGATGCTGAGCCTGGGGTGCAGTGGCCACAGCAAGCTGCAGCCCTATTTTGCCCGCGTGCTGGCCGCGGCCCAGGTCGACGCCTTCTTGTTCGACTGCTTCTCCAATCCCTCGCCCGGCGAGATCAGGGAGCGCCTGCTACCCTTCATCGAGACGGTGCGGCAGGCCCTCCCGGGTATTCCGCTCGTGTTCCAGCGCACCATCAGGCGCGAGGGCCGCAACTTCAACCTCAAGGCCGACAGCCTCGAGGCGGCCAAGATTGCTGTTGCCGACAGCATGATGGCCCTGGCCTGCCGCCGCTACAGCGACGTGTACTATATCACGCCCAGCGCCACGCCGCCCGACCACCTGTCGAGTGTCGACGGCGTGCACCCCGACGACTATGGCTATACGCTTTGGGCCAGGTCGCTACGGGGCCAGCTGCTCCCCATTTTGAAGAAATACGGCATCGAGTGAACCGGCTTGGCGAGAGGCAAAAAGCCATGTCCTGCACCGGCCTGCATTTCTGATTTGGACATATCGGGCAACCAGTGATGCTGTGCCAAATTCACCTCAAAAAGGAAATCCTGAACACTTTGTACACAGAGCGACAGCTTGTCCGACTGAAAATAGTAGTTTTCGCCCGTCGCAGTGCATTTTGATTTCTAACTTTTTGGAAATTATACAATTGTGGTTTATTTTTGCGTACCAATTATTTATTAAGATTAATACATTGATGATTGCCCGAACTCAAGAATTAACTGCCCGAGAGCTTGAAGTGCTCAAGCTCTTGTCGTGTGGTCTAAACAGTAAGGAAATCTCGGAGAGGCTTTATATTTCAACCAATACGGTGGAATATCATCGCAAGCAACTACTCCGTAAGATGGAAGCACGTAATGCTGCGGAGCTCATAGGAAAGGCTTACCGCATGAATATACTCAAGGTTGAAGAATAGAATTATTTGTATAAATTTTTCCAGTGGTTGACCAAAGAGAAAAAAACATTACTTGATTTTAATTACTAGATTTAGTTAGGCCAAAAATGCAAGAGAAGGCCGTAAGGCCTGAAAAGAAATTGTTGAAAAAGAAACACAGTCTTTAAATGCAACAACGCCCGCCAAGAGACGATTTTTGGCAGGCGTTGCTTTTTTTTGTGCGTGTGCCGCTACTGCTCGTGGCGGGCAAAGTAGGCTTTCATCTCGCGCTTCACGCGCGGGCTCAGGGCCAGCAGGGTGAACATGGTGCACACGGCCATCAGGAAGAAGGCCAGGTCCATGCAGCTCACCAGCAGGTCGAGCTTGATGACTGCGGCCACAATGATCATGGCCAGGTAGTAGTAGTTGTAGTACTTGGCGTTTTTGGCGCCAAACAGGTAGTTGGTGCACTTCTGCCCGTAGTAGCTGTAGGAGAACATGGTGGAGAAGGCGAAGAAAAACACGATAATCATGAGCAGGTACTGCCCCACATGAGGCAGGAGCTGGCCGAAGGCTCCCAGGGCGATGTAGAGGCCGCCACTCACCTCGCCGGTGCCTATGTTCTGCCCGGCCAGGATGATGGGTATCGAGGTGAGCGTGCACACAATGCCCGAGTCGATGAGCGGGGCGATCATGGCTACAAGCCCCTCGCGCACGGGCTCGGTGTTCATCGAGGCGCCGTGCATCATCGAGGCGGTACCCACGCCGGCCTCGTTGACCATGGCTGCACGGCGGGCGCCAGTCAAGGCAATGCCCACGACACCGCCGGCGATGCCCGATGGATGGAAGGCCCCGTCGATGATTTGCTTGAACACGCCGGGCACCTGGTCGTAGTTGAGCACCATGATCACCACCACGAGAATGAGGTAGAGGGTGACCATGAGGGGAACAACCCTGGCCGCCGTCTTGGCAATGCGGTTGATGCCGCCTATGATGACTGTGCCCACAATGAGCACGATGACCACGCCCAGCGTGAAGCGCAGCCCCACCGTGTTCTCAATGCCCATGGGCGAGGTGAACACGGTGGTGATCGACTCTACCAGCTGGTTGGCCTGCATGAAGCACAGGGTGCCCACGAGGCCGAATATGGAGAAGGCCACGGCCAGTGGCTTCCACTTCTTGCCCAGCCCCTGGGTGATCATGTACATGGGGCCGCCTTGCACCACGCCCTCGCTGTCGCGGCCCTTGTACATAATGGCCAGCGTGCCCTCAAAGAACTTGGTGCCCATGCCCACAATGGCACTCACCCACATCCAGAATATCACGCCCGGCCCGCCTATCGACAGGGCAATGGCCACGCCGGCGATGTTGCCCATGCCCACAGTGGCCGCTATGGCGCTCATCAGGGCTTGAAACGAACTTATCTGGCCTGTGTCTTTGCCGGCACTCTTGGCTTGCTTCTGGCGCAGGGCGCGCACGCTCCAGGGCAGTCGCCTGATGCTCACGCCGCCTGAGTAGATGAAGAGAAACAATCCCCCGCCTATGAGCAGGAAAAACTCGGGATAGCCGCACAAGAAGTCGCTCAGCTTGATGATGCTCTGGCTTATGTTGTTGAAAAATTCTTCCATTGCAATTACTGTTTATTTACGATGAGTGTTGAAAAAATTATATACTCGCCTGGAGCCTTTTTAATTTTGGGTGCAAAGTTAGCAAAAAATGTTGTGGGTTGTGGGCGTAGGGCTTTAAAATTTGCCAGTGGGCATGCTGCCAGACCCGGCTGGCAGTTTTTTTTTGTGGTCTCGATGCAGTATATTTGCACTTCTGGTGTTATTATTTTACAGCCACATTCCTTTAAGGCGAGTGAGCAAGTGATTACGGAATATAATGGAAGAAGCAGAGATTGCTACAGGTTGTAGGCGTGGCGAGGCCAAGGCACAGCGTGCCTTGTACGACAGCTATGCACCTCGTCTCATGGCCACCATCGTGCGCTATGTGGGACGCGGCGACGTGGCGCAAGACGTGTTGCAAGACACCCTTGTGCGCGCCCTGCGCGGCTTCTCCCAGTTCAAGTGGCGAGGCAAGGGCTCGCTGGGAGGGTGGCTCAACCGCATGGCCGTGAACATGTCGCTCAACTACTTGCGCGACAACCGCCACATGCTGCAGGCGGTGAGTCTCGACGAGCGGCCCGAGGCCGGCCTCGTCGCCGACGAGCCCACACCTGCCGATGTGGAGGGCCTCGACCTGGCCGAGCTCATGCGGCTTGTCGAGGAGCTGCCCACGGGATACCGCACGGTGTTTAACCTGTATTGCATCGAGGGGTATTCTCACCGCGAGATTGCCAGCGAGCTGGGCATAAGCGTCAACACCTCGTCGTCGCAGCTGGCCAGGGCCAAGGCTATGCTGGCCCGCAAGATAAATGACTATGTAGCAAGAAAGGAAATGCACTATGAACCAGGAAATTGACAATACCGACTGGATCCAGGCCGTGCGCCGCCGGTTGCAGCAGGCTGAGCTTCCTGTCGACCAGAAGGCTTGGGAGGGCATAGCAAGCCGTGTCGACGGCAAGGCCTCGCCTGCGGCTGCACCGCAGCGGCGTGCACTCGCGAGGCGCCTGTGGCCGTGGGTTGCGGCTGCCGCTGCAGCTGTGGTGGCTGCCATTGTCGTGGTGACTGCACTGCTGGCGCCGCAGCCTCGTCGCCTGGATCCTGCTGCAACGGCACCTGCCATTGCGGCCGCCCAGCCCGCGCCTGCCCCTGTGTCCCAGCCGTCGCCTGCCCCTGTGGAGGCCTCTCGGCCTACTGCCGCCCGCGCTCATGTTGCTCGGCACCGTGCGATTGACGCGCCGTTGCAGCCTCAAGCACCGCAAGCACTGCAACAGTGGGCTCAGGCACCAGCTCGCGACAGTGTTGCCCCAGTCGACACGGCCAGGGATGCTGCCGGCCGCGAGCCGCTCCTGGCCAGCAACGAGACTGGGCAAGATGCCCGGCACAATGCTGCTGTTGCAACGGGCGCGGCCTCGAGCTCGAAGTGGGCCGGTTATGGCGGTTTCACCACTGGTACCAGTGGCGACGACACCGGCCTCACGGCCCAGGTCTACGGCATGGGCGTGATGATGGCCGGCAGCGGCGGCATGGGTCGCAGTATGCCCCCCGATGCCATGACCTACAACACGATGCTGCTGGCAGCCAGCGCGGCACCAAGCTACGACTACAAGCACAAGATACCGATTGTGGTGGGCTTCACGGTGGGCAAGATGCTCGACTACGGCCTTGAGGCCACGGTGGGCGGCAGCTTCAGCAGCTACTCGAGCGATGTGACCAACCGTCTCAACGGCGAAACCTTCGGGCAAGTGGTGCAGCTGGTGGGGCTGCCCGTGGGCCTGAGGTGGCACTTTGCTAGCTACAGGCATTTCTCGGCCTATGTGGGCGCCGAGGGCATGGTCGAGTGGGTGACCAAGGCCAAGTTTGGCAGCGAGCACGTGCATGTGGGCCGAGCCCAGTGGTCGGGCAGCGGCATGCTTGGGGTGCAATACTCGCTTGCCGACCATGTGGCCATCTTTGTCGAGCCCAAGTTTACCCACTATTTCAACCGCCTCCCGCTCAAGACGCTGCGCAGCGAGCACGATATCAACATGAACGTGCGCGTGGGCTTGGGCTTCGACTTTTAGCGGGCCATGAAATGGCAAGGAAATTTTGAGTGACCGAAGTGTGAAATTGCGAGATTTTGACTATTTTTGTCCTGCATATAGCAAGAAATTGACCACTCATGATAAAACTGAATGAAATTGAAGAATTCTCGTTGAGCGATGTGGTGAAGATGCCCGACAGTGTCAAGTACTTTGACGGCGAGATAGCTTTTGCCGACAATGTGAAGTCGATCGCTGCCCTGCAAGTCACCTTCAAGGTCAACTTTGTGGCCTTTGTGTTTTGCCAGTCGGGCACGCTGCAGCTCAAGCTCAACAATGTGGCCTATGTTGTCGAGGCTCGCGACGCCCTCTTTGTGAGTGTCAACAGTGTGTTGAGCGACTTGAAGCCCGACGAGGACTTCATGTGCAAGATTATCGCGCTGTCGACCAGTTTTGACATCAACATTATCAACAAGACCATCTTTGAAGGCCTCATGAAGATATCGGGCAACCCCATCGTCAAGTTTGACGACGAGGAGTTGGAACTCATGGTGAAATATTATGATCTGGCCATGTTCAAAATCGAGCATCCGTCGATCAACTACGGCCGCGAGACGATGCTCGACCTCTTGCGCAGTTTCTCGCTCGACTTGCTTTCAAGCATTTCCAGGCATGTGAGCGACAGCGAGGCTACCATCTTGCGGCAGGGCGACAGGCTCTTTCGCCGCTTTGTGCTGCTGCTGGCGGCCAATGAGACCAACAGTCGCAGCGTGCAGCACTTTGCCAACCTGCTGTGTGTGTCGCCCAAGTATCTCACCAGCATTTGCACGCAGAAGTGCGGCCAGACGGCAAGCGAGCTCATCACGGCCTCGATTATCGGGCGCATCAAGCAGCTGTTGCAGTACAGCGACATGAGCATCAAGGAGATTGCCACGGAGATGAACTTCGACAATCTTTCGTTTTTTGGAAAATACGTGAAAAAGCACTTGGGCGACTCGCCCAACAACTACCGCAAGAAAAACTCCTACGGCAAGTAGTGTCCCGGCTGCTGCATTTCTCTCTTTCCTGTCACAACCGGGCGAGCTTGGCCTGGCGGCTCTGGCGGAAGGCGTTGAATGTGTCGAAGATGTCGGCCAGGGCTATGGCGGCATTGTCGGCCTGTGTCTGGTAGAGGGTGGAGCTGCCTCGTGTGTCCACGTTCTGGCCGCGCAGTGCCCCCGACACGCCCGATATGTGCTCAAGCATCTTGAGTTGCAGCTCGATCATGGGGTAGGCCCCGAAGTTGGTGTTGTTGGCCGAGATTTGCTCGGGTTTGGCCTCGCCCAGCTGCGGGTTGTAGGGCAACACGCCGTCGCAGCTGCGCCACACCTGCCGCACCTGGCTCCAGGTGAAGCCGTCGGGCATGGCGTTCTCGGGATAGAGCAGCACACCCTTGGCGCTGGAGTTCATCACGTGGTCGACCATTGTCACCAAGCGGTTCACGAGCTTCTGCTGGTCGATCATGTCCTCGATGAAGCTGTGTATCTCGCCATCGGTGAGCGGGTAGAAACGCATCACATAGGGGTGGCTGCCGTGGCGGTAGGGCGAGTCGTACTCGGCCAGCAGGTCGCCCATGGGCGAGAACCAGCGGCAGTGCCAGGTGGTGGCTATGTCCCAGTTCACGCTCATGTCGGGGTTGCTCTTCAACTTCTTGAGCTGGCCGAGCGGGGCCACAAATACCTGCGAGGTGGCGCGGTTGTGGCACGTGAGCACCTCGTGGCTCTCGAGTGTCCACACCTCGATGGCGCGGCACTTGCCAGTGGGGCAGTACCAGAAGTGGGTGCCGCTCTGCGAGTCGGCCCCCAGGGCGGTGGCCAGGCTGGCGGTGCGCGCCTCCACATCCTCGCTGTAGAGGCGTCTCACCCAGGCCGCCTTGCGGCGTGAGCCGGCTGCCACCTGCTTGATGAGTGCAGCCACACTCAGGTCGTGCACTTGGCCCACGATCTCGCAATCGCGGGCCAGCGGGTCGGCAATGGTGTTGATAAAGAAGCGGTTCACGTTCACGTTGCTCACCTGCGTGTGCTTCTCGAGCAGGTCGTGCACCAGGTCGACGCGTTGTAGGCACACGCCCGAGATGAGAAACTCCTCGAGCAGGCGGGCGTCGAGCTCGTCGAGCTCGGTGGTGCCGGCTGGCTTGCCGCCCCCTTGTTGCGTGGACTTGTCGAGATACTGTGAGCGAAAACGCCCCACGATGCTCTTCACCAGTTGCCGCAGCACGTTGTTGGTGATGGGTGGGTGTCCCTCCTTGTTGTAGCGGTCCCAGTCGCTGATGCAGCGGCCGCTGGAGTCGAGCGATGTGTCGCCCCACTGGTCGCCATAGGTGAATCGCTTGTTGCGCTCGCGGTGCGTGCGCAGGTGGCTTGCGGCGTTCCATGCCGCAAAGGCTGCATGCAGTATTGCAGTGTTGTTGTTCATGATAGTGGTGATGAAGATGTGTGTTTTTTAGTTGTCGATCGAGAAATAGCTGCGGCGGTTGCGTGGCCCGTAGGACACGTGCAGCCACTGGTGGCCGTGCTCGTCGATGGCCTGGTCAACGGGCAGGCGCAGCTGTTGCAGTAGCTTGTAGAGGCGGGCGTTGTCGCGCGGGCTGCCGGCAACGATGTCGGCAGCCTGCCCCAGCAGGTGCTGGCTGCCGGGCACACCGCCCACGGCCTTGTTGAGCTGCGGGCAGCGGTAGCCGCTTGTGACTGCGATGGGTCGCCCCCAGGCCTGGCGCAGGGGGTCGAGCACGTGCTCGACCAGGAGCTTGAGGCAGGCTGTCGCTTCGGTAGTGGGGGTGTTGTCGATGCCCAGGCGGGTGGCAGTGCGCGAGCGGGTGAGCTCGTCGAGTGTGAAATACTTCATGGTGTGTGTGTTTTGATGATTTGAGTGTGTGTCTGGACTGCAAAGGTAGCTGCAGGATGCGGCCTCGGTGTAGGATGAAATGTGGCGGGCTGTCGCTTGGGGAAAAAAAGAAATGGGGAAGCTGTGCCTGTGCGGCGGCAGCCATCCCCATCTTATGTGTGCCTTGCTTGAAAGTCTCTTATGTAGGCGTGCAAGTGTTGCCGCGCGTGGCGGGCTCAATACTCGTCCTCGTTGAAGAAGAAATCATCGTCGTTGGTAGGATAGTCGGGCCATATGTCTTCGATCGACTCGTAGGTCTCACCCTCGTCTTCAATTTCCTGAAGGTTCTCGATCACCTCCATGGGCGCTCCGCTGCGCATAGCATAGTCTATGAGTTCGTCCTTGGTAGCAGGCCAGGGCGCGTCTTCAAGCTTGGTTGCTAATTCAAGTGTCCAATACATAGTGTTTTCCTCCGTCGTAAAATAAAAAATACGTTTTCTGAAATTTTCGGCAAAAATAATACTATATTTTAAAACCAGGGCATGTTTGCGCCCACAAATTGCGTCGTTTTGCCACTCCTCACTGTTAAATCTTGCAAAACGGCTGCTTTCGGTCTCAAGCAGCAGGGGCGGGCCTGAATCTCACATTCAGGCCCGCCCCCTCCAGGTTGTGCAGTCTCGCTTGTCGAGATGCTATGCGTTCTTGTCCCAGTAGAGTTCCTCGATTTGCTCGTTGATGTTGTTGAAGCGGGCAAACACAAAGAAGAAGTCGCTCAGGCGGTTGAGGTAGCGCAACACCAGCGGGTCGACGTAGACTTGCTTGGCGAGCGTGACCACGCGGCGCTCGGCCCGGCGGGTCACGGTGCGGCATATGTCGCAGCGGGTTGCGGTGAGACTGCCGCCCGGCAGCACAAAGCCGTGCAGGGGAGGCAGCTGGACGTCGATCTCGTCGATGCGGGCCTCGAGTTCTTTCACGTCGTCGTCGGCAAGGCCAGGCACAGGCGTCTTGCCATCGCTCGGGGTGGCCAGGTAGGCACCTATGTTGAAGAGCTTGTTCTGAATCTTGTGGATGATGTCGACTTGCCATTGCTGCAGCTTGCTCACATGGGCCAGACGGCCTATGTTGGCATTGAGCTCATCGATGGTTCCGTAGGCTTCGACGCGCACGTCGTCCTTGTCGACACGCTGGCCGCCTATGAGGCTGGTCGTGCCGTTGTCGCCGGTGAGGGTGTAGATTTTACTTTTCATAGTCATTACTTACTTTTTCGAGTTGAACATTCATTTTTTCAATATTGTCGACGGCAATCGACATGTCGATGTGCTTGCCGCGGGCAAATACCGAGTGTGCCGTTGCCTCGAGTTGTGCCAGCTGGTGGTCGTAGATGCCGTCGATGTTGACCACGACAATGCTACGGCGGTCGCCGTCGTTGACGATGAGCTGCGAGAGCGTGCTTATCCACTCGTCGATGGTGCCCAGGCCGCCGGGCAGCACCACAAAGAGGTCGGCATTGTCCATCATGATGGTCTTGCGGTCGCCCAGGTCGTGGCAATTGATCACGCGGTCTACAAGGGGGTCGGTGCGCTCGGCGAAGCGCGCCGGCACCACGCCCAGCAGCTTGCCTCCACTCTCGTGGGCGGCTTGGGCCACGGTGTGCATCAGGCCGCTTTTCACACCGCCGTACACCATCGTGTAGCCATGGCTGCCTATCCACTGGCCCAGGGCTGTGGCAGCGTTTTCATATTGGGGCGCAAGATGATCGCGCGACGAGCAGTATACTGCGATTCTCATCATTGTGTGCTGTTTTATTATATACTTTTGATTTTTTTGTCTTTTTACTCATACCCAGGACCGCGGCCAGGATCAAAGCGTGGCTTGGCCCACCACGTGTTTCACCTGCTTGAAGGCGTAGCTGGCTTGGGTGCCGTCGGGGCGCTGCAGGGTGAACATGCCGTCGGGGGCAACGCCGGCAATGCTGGCCTGGAATCGAGAGCCGTCGGGCAGCTCCCAGGTGTGGAGCTGGCCGTCGTTGCGGTACAGCCTGTCGAGGTAACGCCGGTGCAAGGCGTCGAGCTGGGCCTGGGTGGCATGTGCAAGCATGCTGCACTCGGCCTCGATGCGCTCGCACACCTCGTGCAGCAGTGCCTCGAGGTCGTAGTCGCGGCCCGTCACGTTCTTGAGCGACACGGGATTGGGGGCGTCGCTCAAAAACCGCTCTTGGTTGATGTTGATGCCCACACCGGGTATCGAGTATTCGATACCGCCGTCGGCGTCCAGCGAGTTCTCGATGAGCATGCCGCACATCTTGCGGTCGGCCCAGTACACGTCGTTGGGCCACTTGATGCTGATGCCCTCGGTGTAATGGCTCAGCATCTCGGCCACGGCCAGCGACACGGCCTCGCTCATGTAGAACTGGCGCTTGGCTTCAATGCCGGGGTGCTTGAGCAGCATCGAGAAGGTGAGGTTCTTGCCGTCTTCACTCTCCCAGCTGTTGCCTTTCTGGCCGCGCCCGGCCGTCTGCCGGTAGGTGTAGATGACTGTGCCCGAGGGCAGCAGCGCCGCCATGCGCTTGAGGTAGGTGTTGGTCGACTTGGTCTCGGCAAGCTTGATGTATTTAGGCATGCGTGCCCTCCTCCTCGGGCAGGGTCATCTTGAGCGTGCGGCTGTCGTCGGCCTCGTTCACGACGATGTCGACACGCACGGTGTCGTCGGGGAGCAGCCCCTCGATGCGCTCGGGCCACTCGATGAGGCACAGGGCGCCGCTGTCGAAGTAGTCCTCGGCCCCTATGTCCTCGGCCTCTTCCTCTTTCTCGAGGCGGTAGCAGTCGAAGTGGTAGATGAGCTCGGCCGTGGTGTCGCTGCGATACTCGTTGATGATGGCAAACGAGGGGCTGCCCGTGGCGTCGCTCTCCACGCCCAGCTCCTTGCACAAGGCGTTGATGAAGGTGGTCTTGCCGGCGCCCATCGCTCCGTAGAAGGCATACACCGTGTAGTCGCCCATGTGGCTCATAAACTGCCGGGCGGCTTCGGGAAGTGTCTCAAGATTGGGTATCGAAATTTCTATTGTATTCATAAAACTTATATAGTTTATAGTATAAAAACGTCGTTGCCGTGTTGCTGTGGCCTGCGCTGCTTCACGGCGGCAAAGATAATAAAAAAAAGCGAGAGTTTTTCATCCTTTTTTGCTGCAACTGTGTTGCAAGCGCAATCGGCTATAAAAAAGGGGCCAAATCACTTCGGCCCCTTTTGATGTGTTTTTCGGTCTTAAATGAGGATTCTGGACAATACTTAACAATTTGGAATAATATGTATAGAAATAAACAAGTCTAAAACAATCTTAAATGAAAAACTTCGTTTGTCTTCTTTGCTGCACACAAAATAATAGAATAATTGCGACAATTCAAAATCTATTCTACTAATTGACTAATTTTGTCGACAAATGTCCCTCAGGGCTGTGCATTTCGCTCAGTGTTGCTACTTGCCGTTGATGGCCCTGATGAGTGCTGCCTGCCCCATGTAGGAGATGAGAATGGCGGCCTTGTTGCGGGCCCGCACGTGCACGTCGCGCAGGCAGCTGTCGCGCAGGCGCACGATGTTGTTCCAGCTGCGGTAGGACAGGTCGAGATACCTTGGGTCGCAAGGCGGCATGAGGCGCAGCATGTTGAAGCTGGCGCTGAGCAGGCGGCTTCTCACTGCCGGCAGGTAGCGCGGGGCCTCGAGGCTCACGCGCTTCTCCAAGCCCTCCAGAATGTCGAGCACATGGCCCCGTTTGGGCGAGAAGGTGCCTGTGATGCTGTCGCTGCGGCGGCGGTAGTAGTAGAGCGTGTCGCTGGTTCTCACTACCTTGCCGGTCTTGAGCAGCAGGTCGAAGGCTATGGCCAGGTCCTCGTAGAGCATGCCCTTGGGGTAGCGTGTGCCCTCAAAGAGGCTACGCTTGTAGAGGCGCCCCCAGGCCGAGTGGGTGAGCCCTTGCTGGTAGAACACGGCCTTGATGGCCTCGTCCTGGCTATACTGCTTGTAGACGGGCGGCTCGGGCAGCGGCGCGGTCTTGGGGGCGTTGCCCTGTGCGAAGTCGACCCACTGGCACACGGCGATGTCGGCCTGGGTGGCCGTGAGGGCCTTGTAGAGGCGGTCGACATAGCTGGTGTGCACATAGTCGTCGCTGTCGATGCAGGTGATGTAGTCGCCCCGGGCCACGTCGAGTGCCGCGTTGCGGGCATCGCTCAAGCCGCCGTTGGGCTTGTGCACCACTTTGATGCGCTCGTCCATGAGCGCCCACTCATCGGCAATGCTGCCGCTCTTGTCGGTGCTGCCGTCGTCCACCACCAGTATCTCAAGGCGGGTGTAGGTTTGCTCCACAATGCTCTTGAGGCATTGCGGCAGGTAGCCCGCAACGTTGTAAACCGGGACGATGACAGTGACGAGTGGTGCAGTGTTCATTTTTTTACTTGATTGAAAAGTTGCGGTGCAAATGTAGCCATTTTCTTCTTAATGCACAGGTAAAAAGTGTGACTGTGGTGTGCCGGAAAAGGGAACTTGCAGCAATACAGCTCACAATTAGAACTGCCGGGCCGGTCGGCACAGTGCGACTCGCCCGGCAGTTGTAACTATGGTTGCATCAACCCCCTGCTTGGGCCAATGCACGCGATTAATCCTTGTTGTGGTCTTTGGACATCATCTTGTAGAACGACCGGTACACAAAGTAGAGGCCTATGAGCACAAAGGCGATGCCAAAGTAGGGTGCCACGTCGCGGAAGCTGTCGCTGATGGCGATCTCCATGGCCAGCACGCCAAAGAGCGTGGTGAACTTGATGATGGGGTTCAGGGCCACCGAGCTCGTGTCCTTGTAGGGGTCGCCCACGGTGTCGCCCACCACGGTGGCGTCGTGCAGCGGGGTGCCCTTGGCCTCGAGGTCGACCTCGACGATCTTCTTGGCATTGTCCCAGGCACCGCCTGCATCGGCCATAAACACGGCTTGGAACAAGCCGAATACGGCTATCGACACCAGGTAGCTGATGAAGAGGCACGTGGCGTTGGGGCCGCCTATGATGCTCTCGGGCGACGACAGGCATGCAAAGCCCAAAGCGAAGCAGAATATTGAGATGAAGATGTTGATCATCCCCTTTTGGGCATACTCGGTGCATATCTTCACCACCTCTTGCGACTTGCTGATGTCGGCCTTCTTGGGCGCATTGGCATCGAGCTTGATGTTGTCTTTGATGAAGGCCACGGCGCGGTTGGCGCCGGTGGTCACTGCCTGCATCGAGCTGCCGGTGAACCAGTACACCACGCAGCCGCCCAGGATGAAGCCCAGTATGGCATAGGGGTTGAGGAGGTTGAGCACCTCCTTGGCCGAGTCGATGTTGTAGCTGGCCTGCAGCGTCTGCTGTATCATGAGGATGAGCGAGAATATCATGGTGGTGGCGCCTGCCACAGCGGTGCCTATGAGCACAGGCTTGGCCGTGGCCTTGAAGGTGTTGCCGGCGCCGTCGTTGGCCTCGAGATAGTGCTTGGCCTTCTCCCAGTCGGGCTTGAAGCCGAACTCTTGCTCAATCTCGGCCTCGGCCTTGGTCTTGTCGTCCTCGATGAGCGAGAGCTCGTAGACCGACTGTGCATTGTCGGTCACCGGGCCGTAGCTGTCGACGGCGATGGTCACCGGGCCCATGCCCAGCATGCCGAAGGCTACCAGGCCGAATGCAAAGATGGCACTGTAGCTGCCATAGTCGCCAAAGAGCTCCTTGAGGTCGAATTGCAGTGCAAAGAGGTAGGCCACGAGCATGAGCAGGAAGAACATGAAACCCGTCCAGAAGCTGCCGAAGTTGCCCGACACGAGCCCCGACAGGATGTTGAGCGAGGCTCCGCCCTGGCGCGAGGTGTTGACCACTTCTTTCACGTGCGATGCCGTGGGCGAGGTGTAGAGCTTGGTGACCTCGGGGATGAGCGCTGCACCCAGCGTGCCGCAGCTTATCACACACGACAGCCCCAGCCAGTAGTAGCCGCCCATGCCCTTGATGCAGAAGTAGCTGGCAATGAAGGTGGCCACAATCGAGAGTATCGAGGTGATCCACACCAGGCAGGTGAGGGGTTTCTCAAAGTCCATGTCGTCGGCATGGCTGTATTTTGCCTTGGAGATGGCGTTGTTCACATAGTAGGCGATCACCGAGGTGAGCACGCCCAGGATGCGCATCACAAATATCCACACCAGCATCTGCACCTGCACGGCAGGGTCCTTGATGGCCAGCAGGATAAACGACACCAGGGCCACGCCGGTCACGCCGTAGGTCTCAAAGCCGTCGGCGGTGGGGCCTATGCTGTCGCCGGCGTTGTCGCCCGTGCAGTCGGCTATCACGCCAGGGTTGCGCGGGTCGTCCTCGCCTATCTTGAACACCACCTTCATCAGGTCGCTGCCTATGTCGGCAATCTTGGTGAAGATGCCGCCGGCGATGCGCAGGGCGCTTGCACCCAGCGACTCGCCTATGGCAAAGCCTATGAAGCAGCTGCCTGCCAGGTCGCCCGGCACAAAGAGTAGGATGGCGAGCATGAGCACCAGCTCAACGCAGATGAGCACCACGCCTATGCTCATGCCGGCCGTGAGCGGGATGTTGAGCAGGGCCAGCGGCTTGCGGCGCAGCGAGGCAAATGCCATGCGGGCGTTGGCATAGGTGTTCATGCGCACACCATACCACGCCACGGCATAGCTGCCCAGCACGCCCACAACGGTCCAGCCCAGTATCACGAGCACGTTGCCCAGGGGCATGTTGTCGAGTACCTTGAAGTAGAGCAGCACTGCCAGCCCGATGAACAAGAATAGCACAGCCAGGAACTTGCCCTGCTGCTTGAGATAGGTGGAGCATGTCTTGAAGATAACGTTGCCTATCTCAAGCATCGACTTGTGGGCGCCGAGCTTGCGTACTTTCATGAACTGGTAGCAACCAAATAGCATGCCCAGCACGACAACGAGGAATCCCCAGTACAGAATTTGGGTGTGGGGATCGCTGCCGAAGTTCTCGGGCATTTTCAGGTCGGCTTCGCTCGCCCATAGGGAGGCGGGAAGCGCGAGTGAGAGTAAAATAGAGATAATTTTTCTCATTTTGAATTAATTATAAAAAGGTTATATAGTTAAAGATGTGTTGGTTTATTCTTGCTCTTTCTGTAAAAAGTGCCTAAAGGTAGTGCTTTTACCTTAAAAATGCAAACGATGGGCCTTAAAATGTGAAATTTTGTTGATTTTCTTTTTGAAATGCTGCTTGTGTGCTTTTGTTGCCATTGTGCCTTGTTGTGGCTTTCGAAACGAAACGTTTGCACTTGCGTTAGTGCAATTGCCAGTTTTCCCCCGCTGCGCTTTTGGTAAACCGGCAGCGGCATGCAAGCAAAAAAAAGAATGAGCAACCAGCTCTTTAAAGAACTTGGTCGCTCATCTCCTCTCTCCACTTTTGCGGTGCGTACCGGACTCGAACCGGTGACCTCCTGCGTGACAGGCAGGCATTCTAACCAGCTGAACTAACGCACCATCAAGTAGCTTTGCAATCGAGCTCGCCTCAATTGCGAGTGCAAAGATAGCAAATAAATCTTTTCCTGCCAACACTTCGGTGCAATTATCCCTCAATTTTTTTTTGGCCAGGTAGAATGGGCTGTGCCATGACTGGCCTGAGGGCACTGTTGCCAGCAAGTTTAAAAGCGCAGGTCGGTTTTTGCAATTTTCTTTTACATTTAATATGGTTGTAGAGCCGATGTGCAAAAAAAAAATTTTTTTGAAATGATTGTGAACCCTGATTTATGAGTATAAAATACTGAAAAACAGTAATTTGCTTGCAATGATAGGTTTCTTCTATTGTGCCATAGGGCACGTCTGTTGCGGGGGGGCGACGGGCATGCTACTTTTGCAACAGAGAAATCAAAACAGAATATTAACTAACAAAAAAATAAGGATT
>Ga0256404_1000647_pt1 | contig 89238 bp, 72 predicted proteins | sample RumenRJG_01DNA_FD_185990 | JGI IMG/M metagenome (GOLD analysis project Ga0256404, IMG submission 185990) | Bovine rumen microbial communities from Lethbridge, Alberta, Canada - RJG_01 | ecosystem: Host-associated > Mammals > Digestive system > Stomach > Rumen | place: Canada: Alberta | collected... | reverse complement strand
CAACTGGGTGCCACTGAAGATATGATTCCCGGCATCACCGAGGGCACCATCTGCTATCCCGCCGGTTATCTGAATCTGACGAAGTCAGACGTGACAGAGATTCTTAAGGAGAGCATGTAATATGAATCGAATCGTCTATTTATTTGTAGCATTATTGATGATGGCAACAGCAGATGCACAGACGTTGACAGAGCGTCAAAAGGGATTGGCAGCATGTGCCTGACTCATGGCACAGGGTGATATGAATCGTTTGGAGCCTACCGTGCGTATGGCTCTCAACAAGGGCGTAACCATCAACGAACTGAAGAGATGATGCTACCTATAATGCACAGAAATGATCATCAAACAACAATGAAACAAGTATCAGTATTAGTGGGTGCTGGCAGTATCGGACAGGCGATTATCCGCCGTGTGTCGGCTGGTAAGCACATTGTGTTGGCAGACTATAGGCTTGAAAATGCTGAGCAAGCAGCTAAGACACTGGAGAATGCTGGCTTTGAGTGTTCCACCATCCAGTGCGACCTCGGCTCGAAGGAAGATATCCTGAACTTAGTGGAGTTTGCAACGAGCAAGGGTGATGTGACGAATGTGGTGAATGCCGCAGGTGTATCGCCTTCACAGGCTCCTGTTGAAGAGATCCTTCGCGTTGACCTCTATGGCACAAGTGTATTGTTGGAAGAATTCGGCAAGGTGATTGCAGAGGGAGGTTCTGGCGTGATTATCTCTTCGCAGAGTGGGCATCGTCTGCCAGCCTTGCCGCAGGAGCAAAACGATGCCTTAGCCACGACTCCTGTTGGTGAACTGTTAGAATTGCCATTCCTAAAGGAAATCAACGACACGCTTAAAGCCTACCAATACTCGAAGCGCTGCAATGTGCTCCGCGTGATGTTCGAGGCTACCCGCTGGGGACGACGTGGTGCCACCATTAACTCAATCTCTCCAGGCATCATCATCACACCATTGGCCAACGATGAATTGCATGGTTCACGTAAGGACGGCTATCTGAAAATGATTGAGGGAATGCCGGCACGTCGTGCCGGGACGCCTGATGAGGTAGGCGACCTTGCAGAGTTCCTGATGTCCTCTCGTGGCCGTTTCATCAGCGGTGCTGACTTTCTGATTGACGGTGGCTGCACAGCCTCCTACTGGTATGGTGACTTGCAGTATCTCAAGGCCACTCATTAAAGGCTCATTTTGGAGGGCGCTTGAACCTCCAACGCAATCTTCTGCAAAATGTGAAAGTTTGGAGGCAATTCGTGTAACGACGGATTGCCTTTTTCTTCGTACCTTTGCACTTGATAAGTGAAGAGTGAAAAGTGAAGAGTGAAGAGTGAAGAGTGAAGAATTTGCTACCGCTCTCCAAATCGTTATATTGTAAATCGTCAAATTGTATATTATGCAAAGTATTTTCGAGCAATTAAGATCAGGGGCTGACGTCGATATGGCGACCCCTGAGTATGCAGAGGCCATCAAACACATGACCGACTGCGCCAATATTTGTTTCAAGATCAACACGACGGCTCCGCTGCCTGAACAGATCCGCCCATTGGAGGAAGAACTGTTTGGTGGAAACCTCGATCAGACGAGCTATCTGATGCCGCCCATTCAGATTGATTTCGCCTGTCAGATGAAGATTGGCAAGGGTGTGTTCGTGAACCACTCGCTGACGTGCATGGCAGCTGGCGGCATCACCATCGACGACGGCGTGATGATCGGCCCCAACGTGCGCATCGTCACCGACAACCACGATTTCGAGAACCGCATGGTGCTGCGCTGCAAGCCTGTACACATCGGTCGCAATGCCTGGATAGGCGTGGGAGCCATCATCCTGCCCGGCGTGACCATCGGTGAGAATGCCGTGGTGGCAGCAGGAGCCGTAGTGACCAAGGATGTAGCACCGAATACGATTGTAGGTGGCAATCCGGCAAAGTTTATAAAAAGCCTCACCCCCAACCCCTCTCCAAAGGGCGAGGGGAGTATATAGTCAAATCGCTAAATAAATTGTAAATAGTAAATTGTTAAATAGTAAATAGACATGGTATTCGACAGAAACAACGAGAAGCAGGTAGTGGCACTCTTGGGTGCCGGTAGTATGGGAACCGCCATTGTGCGCCGTATCGGTGCTGGGAAAAAGATTCTCTTAGGCGACATCAGCGAAAAGGCGTTGGAGCGCGTCGGCGAGGTTTCTCGCCGCTGTGGCTACGATGTGGAGACTTTGCAGGTGAATGCCCTACAGAAAGAGAGCGTGGAGGCATTTGCAAGGAAAGCTGCAGAACTGGGTCCCGTGATGTATTTCATCGACACGGCAGGTGCATCGCCCAATCAGGCAAATCCCGAACACATCGTCGATCTCGACATGGTGGGTACGGGCTATGCCGTTGATGCCTTCGGTGAGGTGATGGCAGAAGGTGGCTCCGGACTCATCATCTCCAGTCAGGCCGCATATATGTACCCCATCCCCAACGACATCGAACTGCAACTGGTGCGCACACCTACCGAGGAACTGAAGAATGTGAAGTTCATTCAAGAGGTAGCCATGCAGAACAGCGGTTTTGCCTACATGATTGCCAAGCGCATGAACCACCTACAGGCTCAGCGTGCTGCTGCCACATCGTGGCGCAAACGTCATGCACGTATCAACACCATCTCGCCGGGTGTCATCGTCACCCCACTGGCTTACGACGAGTTCAATGCCAATGGCGAGGGCTACCAGCGCATGATTGATGCCAGTGCCGCTCAGCGCACAGGAACGAGCGACGAGATTGCCGAGGCCGCAGCCTTCCTACTTGGTGAGCATGCTAAGTTTATTACCGGCACCGACCTGCTCATTGACGGTGGTGTCATTGCTGCCATCCGCACGGGCGAGTATCAATTGGGATAAGATGTGAGTGCAAGATAAAATATCTCGCGAAGCGACTCTTTATTCTGAACAGGCGTAAATGGAACTACTGAAGCATGAAGGCCTCCGGGTGTTCTTGGACTAAGGACTGAAAGGAGAGAAGTTGTCCTATAATCTCTTCTGGATCGTCAGTGAGGGTGAGTGAGAGATTCTTGTATTTGCCCCTTTCTGACAGTTTCAGAAGAAGAGGGTAGGCTGGTATTTCTTCCGTCCAGAACTGGGTGCCGAGGAATATCATCGGGCTGGAGAAGCCATAAGAGAGATAATGATTCTGCTCTGCATCTCTGAAAATTTCGTGCATGGTTCCAGCACTGCCCGGGGTATAGATGATACCGCCAAAAGGCAATGTGAGGATATGGTTTTCCCGGATGCTGTTCTCAAAGAATTTGGCTATATGCGTGGCAAATGGTGTCGATGGCTCGTGGCCATATAGCCAGGTAGGGATGCCAAGGCTCTCATATCGGGTCTGTGGATATTTGTTGATCACCTCGAAAGCAGTTGAGAGCCATGATGGATCTCGGAATGATGGTGATGCTGAAAGGATGCGGAGCGTATCCTCCACTTCTTTTTCGTTGCGCCCTGCCATCCATGCGCCGAGGTGAGTGGCTTCCATAGCACCTGGTCCACCCCCGCTGAGCATGCAGAATCCTTGTTCGGTCAGTTGCTTAGTGAGAAAAACGATTTGCCGAAACTTCGCATCTGTCCGCAACATGGCGTGTCCACCCATGATACCGATGCACTTCAGATAGTTGTGACTACGAAAGAACTCACCTAATGCAACATATACTCCATGGTCATGCAGCGTGCGGGCCATGGATTCCTTGATGTCGTTGGTCTGCTTTCCCTTGGAAAGATAGTGGCGGTAAACCTGCGTGTCAAGACAGTTGTCTAATTGCCCTGGTTCGCCTGGAGTGAAGTCACCATAGAGCTCTTGGGCACTGTAAAGCTGCGTACGGCTTACATCGAAAGGCACTGACTTCAGGTACTCCACGATTGGCGCAATGTCAGAATAGTTGGCTTTTCTTATCATAAAAGGGAGAACGTTGCGAATTATAGTGAAACTACACAGCAAAAATACTAATTTTTTTTCGTTTTGCAAATGATTTGGCTTTTTTTTTGTAGTATCTTTGCACACAGATATGAAACAGACATTACAGATTGGTGGGCGTCAATGCCTGCTTTACACAGAAAGAGGACAGCAACCACAGGTGTTGCTCATTCAGACGTTAGGCGAACAGGAACGTGACAGCATCGATAATGAGGTGGCGATGATTAGCGGGGCTACGGGCACATCGTTCGTGATGGCAGCCTTTGCCATCGGTGACTGGGAGGTGGAACTCACGCCGTGGCACGACCCTGCCATATCGAAGCGTCAGGACGTGGGTGAACATGCTTTCGATACGTTGGATTATATCACCCAAAGTCTTATTCCTTATTTAAAGAAGCAGTTCGGCAGTCTGCCAGTCGTTCTGGGCGGCTATTCCTTGGGCGGACTTTTTTCTCGCTGGGCAGCATCGAAGGCTGAATGCTTCGAGGCTGTGGCTGCCGTGTCACCGTCGTTGTGGATTGATGCCTGGTGCGGTTTCTCGGATGCCCATGCTGTCAATGCGCATTACGTATATCTTAGTCTTGGCGACCGCGAGGAGCATACTCGCAACAAGGCCATCGCACAGGTAGGCAACAACGTGCGCTGGGAGTATGAGCACCTGAAGCAACTCCTCGGTCCCGATAATACAATGCTGGAATGGAATACGGGCAACCATTTCGTGGATGGTGCCCGTCGTACTGCTAAGGGTTTTGCTTGGTGCATCCACAAAATAGCAAATCGTAAATAGTCAAATTTTGGTGTTACTCATCTTCATCGGGATTGATGGTGCTAAGGCTGAACTCCGATAGCTGCATCGTGCTGCCGCTCACGCAAGAGCTGATCTCCAAACGGAAATACATGTAGTAGCTGGGGGCGGCGATTGTGTAGCTGTAGGTCTTGCAGTTGACGTCGCCCATGCCGCCGTTGCTCACTTCGGAGAGCAGCTCCCAGTCGTCGTAGGCCGGTGTGGTGACAATAATAAGGCGGCGGATGGTGTCGCGCTGTTCTGCCATTTGCGAAAAAAAAGTCTCTGGAATAAAGAAAAGTTCTTTATTCATTCTTTTCTTTGGCGCAAAGAAAAGAAGCAAAAGAAACATCCACCCTAACCCGTCCTTCCCCTATATGGGAAGGCTCAACCGCTTCTCCCGTCGCTCTTTCATTAAGGTAAGCTCGCCCCATCAAAGGGGCTGCTTGATTATTTGTCGGCTTACGCCAGTGCCTTTGTGCTGGTGCCCTTGTATCGTTGCCCTTGTATCAGTAGTCTTGTGCTGGTGTTCTTCTGCTGGTGTCCTTGCGCCAAACTTGATGGATTTCTGTTCTCTTTAGCCAATCATCATTGTGATAATTTATAGCGAATAAGAAACCCTTATACTCGATGCTGCAGAATAACTTATTCGTTGGAGTGGAGATATAGAAAAGTTACTGACCCCACCCCTTACCCCTCCCCTACGATGGGAGGGGAGCTGCTGCGCTGTGGGAGCCTACCCCCAACCCCTCCCAAGAGGAGGGGAGCTACTGCGCTGAGTACACATGCTTCAAAGTCATATGCGATGAGTCCGCATGGTACTCCCTCCCTTTGGGAGGGCAGGGGTGGGCTTCCTGTCCGCATGGCATTCCCCTCCCATCGTAGGGGAGGGGTGGAGCGTAGCGAGGGGTGGGGTCAGTAATTATACTCTGCATCATTTGAGATACTCCGTTGACTCCTTTCACTCTGTGTGAAATTATTGTCAGGAAAATTCGTAATAATTTAATGGTTGTGAAAGAATGCTAATTGAAAGAAAGGGAAGACTCGGAGTGTACAGTGGTGTCCAAAAGTGCCTTTTTGTGCAAGTACAGTCTGTTTGGGATCAAAGTAGAGTCTCATTGAGATGCAACTAAAGTCTGTTTTGAACCCAAGTAGAGTTTACGTAATGTTTACGTAGGCTCTGTTTAGGGTTGTTCCAGATGTTTCTAACACCTGTTCCACCGTCATCTACGACTCGTTCCGCCGTCACCATCCACTTGTAGATGCCGTCGGAACGGGTGAAAACACCGTTCCGAACGACTCTTAGATGACGTTTCTTCGAAAAACCAAGATTTCAAACTTGTATGGTTTTATGGATCGCCTTCGGTGAGAACCTACGCTTTGAATGACCGCTGGTTCTGCCCGTAAGGGCAACTCCTCGTTAGAAAGTATAGTCTTTTTGTCCCAAAAGTACTATGTTTTTGCACCCAAAACACTATGTTTTAGAGTGCTAAAGACTATATTTTTGTGAGTTTAACAATGGTGATTTGTCTAAGCCGTTCATTATCAATGCTTTACCAAACCTCGTCAGAATCGCTCATTTTCGACCGAGAGTACGGTTGGTTCTCCCCGTGCCCGTATTTCGCGTTAAACGAAGTTAATTCGTTAAGTATATTCAAATTATTAACAATTCATCCCACTCTTTTACGGACAACTCTGCCGTCAGTTCTTGAACTTGCGCAGAATGACAACCACCAGTGCCGAACAGAGGATGGAGAGTGTCAAGACAACGCCAACGAACAACCTCATGCCGATGGCACCGTTGAAGTAGAGCATACAGAGAATCACTAACAACATGGTCTCGAATGCTGTGAGAAGGAGAATCACTTTGTTTCTGTTCATATTTGGAATTGTTTTTTGTACTGTTGAATCCTATTGTTCTTCTTGATGACTTCCCTTTTTCTTCGGCTGACGGCCAGCCTTGCGCAGCGCCTCGGCGATGATCCACTGCAGCTGACCGTTGGTGCTGCGGAACTCATCGGCAGCCCATGCCTCGATTGCATCCATCGTCTCGCTGTCAATGCGCAAGACGAAACTTTTTGATTTGTTTTTTTCCTTAGCCATCGTTCTATTTCACTGAATCATGTTTCGCATTCTCATCGATTGAGGGTGCAAAGGAGCGAAGGTACGTGCGTGCGAGGAATGAAGTAAGCGAATCTTGCGAAAGATGAATAACAGATTAGTGGTTCAGCGTGCCGGTGTTCACCACAGGTTGTGCACTCTCATCACCGCAGAGCACCACCATGAGGTTGCTCACCATTGCTGCCTTCTTGTCATCATCGAGTTCCACCACCTCCTCGTCGGAGAGACGCTTGAGGGCCATCTTCACCATTGAGACAGCACCCTCAACGATCTTCTCACGGGCCGTGATGATGGCTGAAGCCTGCTGGCGACGCAGCATGACGGCGGCTATCTCGGGGGCATAGGCCAGGTAGTTGATGCGGGCCTCGACGACTTCGATACCCGCCATGTCGAGCCGTTCGTCGAGCTTTCGCTCCAGTTCCTTGTTGATCTCATCACTACCGTCGCGAAGGGTAAGCTCACCATCCTGTCCTTCATCGGTGTTGTCGTAGGCATACTGTCCGGCCACCTGACGCAGGGCGGCATCACTCTGCACGCGTACAAAGCGCTCGAAGGCAGCCATCAGACTCTTGGTGTCACCGCTGCCCACGGAAGATGCACCAGGAGAAGCCATCGTCTGCGAGTCGATCTCGAACATAGCCTTGTAGGTATCTTTCAGTCGCCACACCAACACGAGACCGATCATGATCGGGTTTCCAGTCTTGTCGTTCACTTTGATGGGTTCGGCATCCATGTTACGAGCACGGAGTGACAGTTTCTTCGTCGAGCAGAAGGGGTTGATCCAGTAGTAACCGGTCTTGGTGAATGTGCCGCGATATTTTCCGAAGAAGGTGATGACGCGCGCCTCATTGGGTTCGAGCATCAGGAATCCACACCATAACATCGTGGAAAGGATGAGCACAAGTACACCGACACAGATCATCGGGATGCTGTATTCGATGCCATACACAATCAGGGCCAGACTGCCCAAGGTGACTAAAATGCTCACAAACAACATCAAGAAACCGTTGAGTGTGAGTCCTTCATAGGGGATTTCTTTCTTTTCCATAATTATAATGCTTTAAAAGTGATATCATTTTGATATTGCAAATGTACGTGTTTTTCCTATTCGATAGATCATTTGCCCCATAATCTTAGCATTATTATCAGAATCTTCACGTTTGTTAACCGCAAACAACTCTTTTGTTTGAGGTTATCACCTAAAAAGCACATAAGCTGTTCCCGGCAAGTCGAAGGCTGACGGGATCATTGTGAGTCTTCCTCTTCTGTTCCCCGGAGAATGATGCTGGTGGCACCTATCGTAAAGAGGGTGCCGTTTTCGATCCGTCGGCGTTCACGCTGTTTGATCTCCACGTTGTCAACGAACGTGCCGGTATTGCTGTTGTTGTCGGAGAGCGTGTAGCAGATGTTACCTTGTTTGTCGTATTTCACATTGATGGTGCAGTGGTTCAGATCGACACTGGGATCAACAGTCTCGAAAGGCGTGTTAACGGGATTCCCTTTCTGGTAGCGACCGATCACATTGTCACCTAATTGCAGGGGAATCACCTGTTTGTAGTGGAACACGTTTTCGATAACGATGATCGATCCGAATCCTTTCTCGTTGGCATTTTCATCGGGGTTCTCGTCTTTCTGTCGGTTGCGCAACTTCGAGACACCGATGCGTATGCCGAATTGCTTTCCGCATTCGGGGCATTGGAACACCAGACTCTGTCCGTCCTGATACTGTGTCTCATCGAAAGTAATGTAATTGTCGCATTTGGGGCATCTTACTCGCTTCATGCTGTATCCGGTTTGTGTTTTCACAGAAAGCGTGAAAACGGTTATTTCACTTCATACACCCATGCCTCTTCGAAAGCTGAATGACCGCGCAGACTCCTGAGGGCTTGATAAGCCTCCTGCTCTGTACCGTAGGAGCCGTAGATCACGCGGTTTCCGCTTTTCTTCGTGAGGACCTTTGCCTGTGGGAATCCCTCCTGAGTGAGCTGTCCTACAAAGGCTTGGGCATTCTTCAGACTCACCTTACTGGCTAAGACAATCGACCAGTAATGAGACTGTGGGGTCATCTTAGCTGTTTCCTGCTGTTTCTCTTCTGTGAGGGGCGTCTCATTTTTTGCTGGTTCCTGTCGTAGCTGTTCTTTCTGAACGCTTTCGCTTTGCAGCTGGACATCAGTCTTGGTGGAAGTCATCTCCTTAGGCATCACCCGATAGAGCATGCTGTTCTCGATGTTACTGAGGTTCATACCAGCTTTGTCTTGTGTCCCGACGGGTGTGGTAATCAGGAAGAATGCCAGGATGGCGGCGGCAATGGCCACGGCGTTGCGGATGGCACTGACACGGATACTGATGGTCTTGGCGGCAGGCTCCTCTGTGACTTTTTCCTGCTCTGCGACTACCGGCTCCTCCTCTTGCTTCTCCTGAACGGGAAGCGGAACATCGGCAGACTTGTTTACGCTCAAATCGAACGAGCTGAGACCATACAGGGCAGGGGTAAGGATTCCGGCCTCACAGGGCATGAACTCGTAGTTCCCGTCCTCATTCATCGATAAAGTACCGATGTCGTTCAATTCGTAAACACCCTCATTCTGAAGGGTTTGCTTCAGTTCGTTCACCTCATCCTCGATGCGGTTCATAGCTTCGGGATAGCTGATGTCGTAAGCCTCGATGTAGGATTGTGCGAGAAGGGAATCGTTCACACGGAGTTTCGGATTGAACCCAAGTGTTCGTGATGGCGGCAAGAACAGCATGTCGTTGTCGTCAAAATGTGCTTCTACATGGTGCGCCATGAATCCTCCCAGGTTGGGTACGATCACACAGTCATTGTCAAGAAGCAGAATCTCTATATGTCTTTCGAGTTCAATCATGCTGCAAAATTACGTGTTTTCTTCTAATTTTCCAAATAAAATCTTAGTAAAAAGAAAAAAAGCATAAAATATCACTCATAATCGAAATATTATGATTACTTTTGCAGGTATGGAATACAAAGCTACTGAAATCGAGGGCGTGTATGTGATCGAGCCTCGTGTATTCAAGGATGCCCGCGGGTATTTCTTCGAAGCCTTCAAGCAAGAGGAGTTCGAGAAGCATATCGGTCGGGTGAATTTCATTCAAGACAACGAGTCGAAGTCAAGTTATGGGGTTTTGCGCGGCTTACATTATCAGAAAGGTGAAATGTCGCAGGCCAAGCTGGTGAGGGTGATCCAAGGTCGTGTCATTGACGTGGCTGTGGATATCCGCAAGAGTTCTCCCACCTTCGGAAAGCATGTGATGGTGGAACTGAGCGGTGAGAACAAACGCCAGTTTTTCATTCCCCGTGGTTTTGCCCATGGCTTCCTGGTGTTGAGTGACGAGGCGGTGTTCACTTATAAGGTTGACAATGTGTATGCCCCTCAGGCCGAGGCAGGTATTCGTTTTGATGATCCCGATCTGGGTATCGAGTGGCCTATTGATGAGAAGGATGTGCTGACGAGTGAGAAAGACTTAAAGGCAGGCTCCTTCAGGGAGGCTGAACTCTTTGACTGACGCTAATCTACGTTTATGACGCGTATCGTATATATCATGTTGTGCCTGATGCTTTTTGCTGCCTGTGGCGGTAAGAAGCAGGCGGATCAGTCGGCTATGCCTAAAGAAGACAGGCAGGCCAAGCAGCTGATGCAGGGCATCTGGGTGACGGCAGGGGATGAAGAACCGGCCTTCCGTGTGTCGGGCGACAGTATTTTCTATCCCGATTCCACCAGTCTGCCTGCTCATTTCATGGTGATTGCCGATACGCTTGTGGTGGAGGGTGGCACCGTGGTGAAATATCCCATCGTGCGCCAATCGGATCATCTCTTGGAATTCAAGAACCCCAATGGTGAGTTGATCGAGTTGATGAAGAGCGATAACACCGAGGAAGCCCTTGAATATTTCGAGACGAAGCAGCCGGTGGTGCTGAATCAGAACAGGACGATCAAACGCGATACGGTGCTCAGTTACCAAGGAGAGCGCTACCACTGTTACGTACAGGTGAACCCCACCACGTACAAGGTGATCAAGACATCGGTCACTGATGAAGGGATGGAGGTGGCGAATGTCTATTACGACAATACCATCCATGTGGCAGTCTTCCAAGGTGCCGTGAAGAAATACTCACATGATTTCAAGAAGCACGAGTTCCTGAAATTTGTTCCTAATGATCATATCAACCAGATTATCCTGAGTGATATGATTCTCATCAAGACTGATGCCGACGGCTTCCACCATCAGGCACAGCTGTGTGTGCCCGACTCCCCCAGCAGTTATGTGGTGGATGTGGTGGTATCTGCCGACGGTAAGATGGTGATGAAGGAAATCCCTTGATTAGTAGATGGCCACTTTGCGGCCACTGACAATATATATCCCTTTAGGTAACGACGAAGGGGTGTTACCTACAAAACGTCCGTCAACCGTATAGGTCTTTGTCTGTTTTTCCGGATCTGTCAGAATGTCGCGGATCCCTGTGGTACCATTGTCATAATAGAATGTGATGACCCCGTCTGTTTCCTCGATCGACTCGATATGCGCCTTCATGGTTCCCGTGTAGGTGGTGAACAAAGGTATCTCGTGAACATCAGCAGAGCCGGGGTAGGGGTCTCCCGCATGACTCTGATAGTATTGTGAGGAGGTTTTGGAACCGTTGCCCACCTCATACCAGTTGAGAAGATAGCCATCGGCGGGTATGACGGTCATCCTGCTCCTGCCGATGGTGTTGTTCACACTGTTGTAGCTCAGCGTGAAAGCGTATGGGTCGTAATCCACGTGGGTCACCAGCATGCCGTGTCCATAGACCTTATGGTTCCATCCGGTTTTCTGGATGTTCTGCAGGATGAAGTATTCACTGGGGTTTTCATCGTTCACGATGCGATAGGCATGGCCGTCGGGCTCATCGATATTCCTCAGCTGGTAGGTGCCGGTTGTCTTCAGCGTATCGATCTTGAACCATCCGAAAGCCTCACGTTCCCATGCAGTATAGGCAGTGGGCGCATAGCCGTTCTGTATATATTCGCCATTGTCCATCACGCTCCACATCTCCATACAGGGGTTCATGGCATCCTGTGCCTCCTTGATGGTGGGGTAGAAGTCGGGCATTCCCATGCAGTGGGAGAACTCATGACAGAACAGTCCGATGCCCGAGATACGCTGATACGGCTCTTGGGGCCAGCAGCCGGGAAAGCCGTTCAACTCAGCATTCACCCCATAACGGTAAATTCTCATCCCGTTGACATTGGCATATATGTAGCCTGACTTCGGCCAGATACATGTAGAGGCATTGCCGGTGATACATTCCGCATAGCCGGCATAGATCACATAGACAAGATCGACGATGCCGTCGCCATTGGCATCGTATTGTGAGAAATCAAGACCTTCCTCGGCAGCGAGGTTGCACACATCGGGGATGAACAGACTCATTTTGTCATCTCCTTCACCATAATAGGCAGTGGGATTGGGCAGGGTGACGGGGCCGTAGATATCAAACTGTGGCTCAAACAGTCCTCCGCTCATGTCCTTGAAATATTTCTTCACACTGCCGTAGTTCTTTCCCACGGTCTGGTTTCCCACGCTGTTGTCAATCTTCTCGGCATTCAGGTATTGCTCGAATACGCTCTTTGGATCCTCATCGATGAATTTGTCATCCGAGAACTGGGCAAGAATCACCACCGCCTTCGGCTGTCCGTTGTGTGGGAAATAGTTACCCTGTGTGGCATCAATGGATTCGCTGCGCCTTGCTGTTTTCATCTGTTTCTGTGAAAGATAGTCCTCGAACTTTGCTTTGTCTTGTTCGCGGATGGATTGCAGCTCAAGTTCATTGCGGTTATCCTTCTCGTGGGCTAACAGGGAAGTGGCACTCAGAGAGCCGTCATCGTTGACGCGGGCAATAAAAAAGTCGTTGCCTTCGTGGTATAGCAACACACCGTCGGTGGTGAGATAGTAGTGCAGTTCCGCATCTCCACGGCCTATCACTGTGAGTTGCGTTCCATCTGACTGCCTTATCACCACAGGCGAGGGGTAGGCTTTTGCTGCCCGTGCCTGACAGGCAAGGAGGAGGAAGAGGATGACGAGCAAATACTGTTTCATCGGATAACCGTCTTTTTCCCGTTGACGATATAGATGCCCTTGGCCAGCCCCTTGAGTGAGGAGCCGATATAACGACCATCGAGGGTATAAACCTGCACGGTGCTCTTCGTCTTGTCGTTCATCGCCGATGCCGTGTTCACGTTTCTGATGGTGGTAGCGATGCCACGCTTTGTACTTTCACAGAAATACATATCCTCAACAAAAAGGATGTCGCCATCGGTTTGCTCATTGTCGTTGGTTAGAACGACAGCGGAGATATTGGAGAGGTCAACACCATGAGCTTCAGCCGTAGAGAGCTGGATGGCAATGGTTCTCCATTCACCGGCTTCCAAGTCAAACGACTGTGAATAAGAGCCGTCACCCACATCTGTCGCAGTGGCTCTTGTCTCAAACTGTGCCTTGGCATTGCCAGCCTGGACGGCACCAGACAACAGGGTGATCTTCAGTTTCATGGCCTTCAGGGCTTTCACGCAAAAACTCAGGATGTTACAATCGGAGACATCGGTAGGACCTGCGAAGTTGACTTCTTCGAAGTTTTTCACCTGATAGCCATGGGTTATGCTTTCATTATCATGTTCCCACATGTAGGTCTTAATGATCTGGTTTGCTGTTGACTCAGTGGTTATCGTCAGTTCTTCCGTTTTATTCTCCTCACTGTTGTCTTCCACCTTCTGAGCAGGTTCAAACTGATAGTAGAAGGATATAATATTGTTGTTCTCTTGGATATTCAGGAGCGGCTTGTCCATTGTTGTACCCGAACAGATCATAGGCATGCTGTACAGGTCGTGCACATCACTGGTGCCAGGGAAAGGATCACCCCTATGGGAGAGATAGTACTGGTTTTTGGTATAGGGTTTTTCTGTTCCTGCCAAATAGGAACTGATGAACTCGTTATCCGCTGGAATGATGGTCATCCGAGAATGACCAAGGACGTTATTCGGGGAATGATTGCTAAGAGAAAAAGCATCGGCATCGTAATTAACGTAGGTAATCAGTAACCCGTGACCAAGATTCGAGGCTAACCAGTTGTTCCATCCGGATGCTTGGATATTCTGAATGCACACATATTCATTACCGTTTTCATTATCGTCAGGAAAGATCTTGTAAGCAATACCACCCGTTGCATCAATATGTTTCATGGTGATCTGCTGTCCGATCATATTGTCTTTCAGCACTTCCATTTCTTTCCATCCCATATACTCACGTTCCCAAGCTGTATAGGCCGTGGGGGAATAGCCTCCCATCAGCGTGCCGGACTGGCCGTTAACGGTTATCTTGACAGAACCTGAATACTCACCTCCATCCATCACGTCCCAGAACTCCATGGCGGGATTCCCAGCATCTTGGATTGCTTTATAAGTAGGATAGATATCGGGCAGTCCTAAGCAGTGCGAGAACTCATGACAAAACAAGCCAATACCATTGATTTGTGGAACATTGTTGAAAGCTTGTTCCGTCGTGGAAGGATTGAAATTCAGTTCTGAATGCACACCATAGCGGCATACAATTTTCCCATCGAAGGTTCCGAAATTACTTTCTCCATCCGTAGGACCGCTCTTCGGCCAGATGGTGTCATCTCCTCCTCCGGTACTTTGTCCATAGCCCGCATAAATCACATAGACCAAATCGACATACCCGTCTTCATCTTCATCATATTTAGAGAAATCGACCCCTGCAGCCTGTGCCAAAGTACAGACTTCGGGGATGAATTTGCTCATGTTGTCGTTTTTACCAGGGCCATAAACTGCCATGTTTTCAGAAAGATGCACGATAGTTCTAAATAAGTCGAATTGTGGCGTAAAGGCACCACCACTCATGTCTGAGAAATACTTTCTTACGCTGCCGATATTTTTTTTAAGGGTTTTGTCTTCGGAATAGTCTGGCCGGCCTTCAGCGTTTAGATACTGGTTGAAGATTTCCCATGTCGTCTGCTCATTATCATGCTTGAACTTCTGGTCTTGGAAGTCAGCAAGGATCACCAAGGCCTTAGGACTTCCAGTGTGGGGAAACAGGGTGGTGGTATTGTCCGTCATCTGTACCCTTCTAAGGACTTTCTTCGCCTGTTTTGCATCGGCAGCCGTAAAGAACCTGTTCTTGTCCTGCTTACCAATAAGGGTAATTTCCTCTGCTGTGCGCTGTCCGGGATTATGGGCCAATACACCGCTCGACTTCATCTCACCATTTTCATCGATTACGGCGATGTATAGATCTCTGCCCTCCTGATAGAGCAGTACACCGTCAGTGGTGGCGGCATAGTTGAAATGCTCGTCACCATACAGTTGGTAAGTCAGCTGCTTGCCGTCTTTTTGTGTAATGGTGAAAGGTTCCGGGTAGGCTTTTGCTCCCCAGGTGGATACAGTGATCATTACACCTATTATAATAACTATCAGTTTCTTCATTCTTCTTTACTCTACGAATTATACGAATTTGTCGAATATTACCCTTTAAAATAGTATTGTCCTTTGCGCTTCGTCTGTCGTCCGAACTCAATGGCATGAACAGGACAGTGATGATAGCAGGCGAAACAAGTAAGACACTGTCCGTTGTGCTTCCACACGGGTGTTTCCCCTTTTGGGCTTTCTATGTTATCTACAGGACACATCTTCGCACAGGTGCCGCAGCGCAGACAGCGTTCCTCCTGAACATGGAAGGGGGTGTCTCTGACGATCCATTTGACGAATGCCGTTCCCAGCACATAGCTGTTTGTTCGTGGCCAGTGCCCCCGATGGGTCATGCAAATCTCCTGCTCTCTCCGAGTAACCACATCAATCACCTTCGCAAGTTGCTGTCGTGCTGTGGTGATCTTAGCGTGTTCCTTCTCAGGACGGTCCACATCCATGAAGGGCAGTCCCACAAAACTCTCGGGCATGATCAACGAGAAGACGCTGGTGGTATGCAGTCCATGTCCCGCCAAGTCGCGGTTGAGATATTCCATGCTCAACCCGATGTCATCGCCCGCCGTACATAAGGCCCAGCAGTATGACTTTTCTTTTCCACCCTGTTGGATATGCATCTTCTGTATGAACCTGCGAACCAACAGCGGTGGCCGCCATCCATGCACAGGAAAGCAGAACCCAATGCGCTCGCCACTTTCTGCCTGATAGCGGCACTCACCTTGTATCTCCTCGGCGATGTTCAGCAGACGGTCGCCCGTAGCCTTGCTGATTTCCTTGGCAGCCCATCGTGTATTCCCTGTTCCTGAAAAATAGAAGATCATGGATCCTTATAAGCTTGTTATTAATTTTTCTGCTGCAAAAATACACATTATTTATAAAGAAACCAAACAAAGTTGCATAACTCCTTATTTTTTTAAGTGAAAATAACGATAGGAAAGAGTAAAAAGGAGTGTGTTTGCTTCTCATAAACCTGTCAAATGAAAAAACAGGTCGTTTCTTTTGAAACAACCTGTTCTATTTGATGTCATCCATTCATCAACGATGAGGAAGGAGATACCTTGTTGGTGAATATCCTATTTCCCTTCCTCCATCTCGCCGCAGATATAGAGACGAGTCATTTCGCTCTTACCGTTGGTACGGATGGTGATGGTTTTCTTGAAATAGCCGGGGAATTTACCCTTGCCATTATAGGTCACACTGATGGTGCCGCTCTTACCGGGCTGGATGGGCTCCTTGGTATATTCGGGAACAGTACAGCCACAACTGGCCACAGCCTGATTGATGATCAGAGGGGCATTGCCGGTATTGGTGAACTTGAATGTGCATTTCTGTACGGGCGAACTCTCGGGGAATGTACCCAGATCGATCGTGGTCTTGTCAAACTTGATGTCTGCTTGCTTCTGCTGCGCATTGGCGTAGGTGAAAGCGCAGAACATCATCAGTGATATGAGCAAAAACTTTTTCATGTCGTATAACTATTAATGAATGTTCTTTTTATTTCTTAGACGAAATTTGGGAACAAAAGTAGTAAAATTTATCAATATATGCATGATACATTATTAAATATTAACGTTTGAATGACTATTTCGAGGGTTTCAACGCTTATATTTCCCGGCAACGACGAAAAAATGCTGAAACAATGATGGGTTTATCCTTGTTTTTTTGTAATTTTGCAGGAAATTTGTAATTGAAAAAATAACATGTATAGAAGTAACACATGTGGAGAGCTTCGTCTCCAAGATGCCGGTAAGGATGTGACACTGGCAGGATGGGTGCAGCGCACCCGAAAGATGGGTGGTATGACGTTCGTTGATGTGCGCGACCGCTACGGGATCACGCAGGTTGTTTTCAACGAGTCGGACAATGCCGATCTATGTGCTCAGGCCAATAAGCTGGGACGTGAATATTGTGTGCAGATCAAGGGAACGGTGAGTGAACGTCAGAGCAAGAACGCGAAAATGCCCACTGGCGATATTGAGATCATCGCGAAGGAACTGGTTGTACTCAGTGAGAGCATCACACCGCCATTCACCATCGAGGATAATACCGACGGCGGTGATGACATCAGGATGAAGTACCGCTACTTAGACTTGCGCAGAAACACTGTCCGAAAGAACCTGGAACTGCGCCACCGCATGACGATCCTGATCAGGAATTTCCTCGACTCAAAAGATTTTATCGAGGTGGAGACACCTATATTAATTGGAAGTACTCCTGAAGGAGCACGCGACTTCGTAGTGCCCTCTCGCATGAATCCCGGACAGTTCTATGCACTGCCACAGAGTCCGCAGACCTTAAAACAGCTGCTGATGGTGAGCGGTTTTGACCGTTACTTCCAGATAGCCAAATGTTTCCGCGACGAGGATCTGCGTGCCGACCGCCAGCCTGAGTTTACTCAGATCGACTGTGAGATGTCGTTCGTAGAACAAGATGATGTGATCGATCTCTTTGAGGACATGGCCCGTCATCTGTTTAAAGAGGTGAGGGGAGTGGAACTCCCGGCTAAGCTGCCTCAGATGACATGGCATGAGGCCATGCGGCGCTTCGGTAGTGACAAGCCTGATCTCCGCTTCGGGATGGAGTTCGTTGAACTGATGGATGTTCTGAAAGGAACTGGCTCGTTTGCTGTGTTCGACAGTGCCGAGTATATTGGTGGTATCTGTGTGCCGGGATGTGCGGGGTACACTCGTAAGCAGTTGGATCAGCTGACAGATTTCGTAAAGCGTCCACAGGTAGGTGCCAAGGGCTTGGTTTATGTGAAGTTCAATGAAGACGGTACCGTGAAATCAAGTATCGATAAGTTCTATACCCCAGAGGTGTGGGCTAAGCTGAAGGAGAAAATGGGTGCTAAGGACGGTGACCTTGTACTGATCCTCAGCGGAGACAATGCCAACAAGACCCGTGTCCAGCTTTGTACATTACGATTAGAGATGGGCGATCGACTCGGATTGCGCGACAAGAATAAGTTCGAGTGCCTGTGGATCATCGACTTCCCCTTGTTCGAGTGGAGCGATGAAGAACAACGGCTCATGGCAACACACCATCCGTTCACGATGCCGAATCCTGACGATATCCCTCTGTTGGATGAACACCCGGAGAAGGTACGCGCCAAGGCCTATGATTTCGTGTGCAACGGTATCGAAGTGGGAGGTGGATCTTTGCGTATCCATGATGGGAAACTGCAGGCAAAGATGTTCGATATCCTGGGCTTTACCCCAGAACGTGCCATGGCACAGTTCGGCTTCCTTATCAATGCCTTCAAATATGGAGCACCTCCTCATGCCGGATTGGCTTTCGGACTTGATCGCTTCGTAAGCATCATGGCTGGTCTTGATAGTATTCGCGACTGTATTGCCTTCCCCAAAAATAATAGTGGACGAGACGTGATGCTTGATGCTCCAGGGGAACTTGACCCCAAACAGCTCGATGAATTACAACTCGTAGTTGATTTACATCAAGAAAAAGGCTAATTTGTTGGATTTCAGCCATTAAGCGGTAACGCCATTGTAAAAAATGATTACCTTTGCACCGTAACAAAACAATAGGATTGATTTTTAGGTTTCAACCAGTATTAAATTATTTACTAAAATGGCAGAAAAGAAAGCAACAAAGGCAGCTGCAGCAACCAAGAAGGAAGCAGCTCCTAAGAAAGAGACAGTGAAGAAAGCTGCTACCAAAGCAACAAAGGCAGCACTTGTTATCAATGCTGAGAATGCAGGTTTCAAGGCTGGTGATGTGTACAACGCACTCGCAGGAGCAGAGAAAGCACTGACCGTAGCAGAGATTGCTAAGGCAGCAAAGATCAGCAATGAGGAGGTTATCTTGGGTGCAGGTTGGTTGCTCAAGGAAGGCAAAATCAAGGATGCTGAAGGTAAGATTGTTTTGGCTTAATAGACAATGAGACATAAGAGAAGGGCTGGATGCTGGTGCATGCCGGCCCTTCTTTGATTATAACAGGCAAAGTTCTTGGCAACGAGTTACGACGATACAATATTAAAGGTGCTGACAGAGGCAGGGAAGGAAGGACTGAGTGTGCAGAAGATCGCACACCATGTGTTCAATGCCTCGAACACGTTCTTCGAAACGGTGAGTCTCGAAGAGGTGCACCGCTATGTGCAACAGTATTTGCTTCGTAACTCCAGACACTCCGACTCCATCATCGAAAGCACGGGAACTCGGGGCATCTATCGTATCAACGAGAAATTCTCCGCCTCGCAGCAACTCATGCTGATGTTCAGTGATGAGGAGCCGCAAACGGAGGATCCGAAACCGGTCATCGACCAGTCTTTATCTTTATTCTGATTCTTATTTGATCAGTTCAACGCTACGTTTGAGGAAGGTGTCGAGGGCGGCCCCTTTCAACATGCCGTTCTGCAACAAGGCAAGGTCGATGAGCTGATGGACAATGGCATTGCCTTTGGCATAGTCGGCAATCACAGCCTTCTTCTTATCCTTCTGTTCATTGAGGACTTTCTCACTGGCTTGGAGATCGTCTTTCTCTTCCTGAGTGATCTCGTCATATTTCTTCTTGTTCTGCTCACTGCGCAAAACGTCAACACGGGCTTGCTGTCCACGGATCTCACTCTCGATGGGCTTGAGTTGCTCGCTTACCTGTGCTGTTTCATCATCGACGACTTTCTTGATCAGCGGGTGGTCGCTGTTCAGAATGAGGTTATAGCTATCAGGCATCTGTCCGTAGAAACTCATTCCCTGCTGATAGCGACTCATATCCTTCATCCTACGCATATACTCACTCTGCGTGATGATCACAGGCTGGGCGGTCTCGCCTAATGCCTGCACCTCTACCATGAACTCTGCTTTCTCCAACTTTGGCATCTGTGAACGGAAAGCCTCTGACAAATTGTCACGTGTTCCTTCGTCAAGATCATTCTTCGGAGCATCCTCCTTTACGATAAGTCTGTCAATAATGTCGGCATCCACACGTGTGAAACGGCTCTTCTCCAATTTCTGTTCGAACATGGAAACGGTTGGGGTGTCAAGTTGTCCGTCCATCAAAAGTACACTGTATCCTTTCGCCTTGGCTGCCTCGATATAAGAATACTCCTCTTCTTTGTGATTGGCATAGAGGTAGATCAAGTTACCGTCTTTGTCGGTCTGGTTGTCCTTGATGAGGGTTTTGTATTCATCCAATGTGAAATACTTGCCGTCCACATCCTTCAGCAGACAGAAATCCTTGGCACGGTCGTAGAAGTCTTCCTGTGAGAGCATACCGTAATGGATGAAGAGTTTCAAGTCGTCCCATTTCTCCTCGTATTCCTTCCTGTTCTCCTTGAATATACTGTTCAGACGGTCAGCCACTTTCTTGGTGATATAAGTACTGATCTTCTTAACGTCACGATCGCTCTGCAGATAGCTTCGGCTCACGTTCAAGGGAATGTCAGGTGAGTCGATGACACCATGAAGGAGAGTGAGGAACTCTGGAACGATTCCTTCCACCTGGTCGGTAACGAAGACCTGATTGCAATAAAGCTGGATTTTATTACGTTGGATATCAATATTGTTCTTGATACGGGGGAAATAGAGAATTCCAGTAAGGTTGAAGGGATAATCTACATTCAGATGAATCCAGAAAAGGGGTTCGTCCATCTGCATGGGGTAGAGAGTACGGTAGAAACTCTTATAGTCTTCATCTTTCAGCGTACTGGGTGTTTTGGTCCATAACGGTTCTACGTGGTTGATGACATTGTCCTCGGACGTCTCCACCTGCTTGCCGTCCTTCCATTCCGTCTTCTTTCCAAAAGCAACAGGAACAGGCATGAACTTACAATACTTATTCAGCAACTGCTCAATCTGACCTTTCTCCAGATATTCCTTGCAGTCATCGTCGATATAAAGGATGATATCACTACCACGGTCGGCCTTTTCTGTTTCCTCAATGGTGAACTCAGGACTGCCGTCGCAACTCCATTTCACGGCTTTGGCATCTTCCTTGTAGCTCTTGGTGACAATTTCCACCTTCTTGGATACCATGAACGACGAATAGAAGCCCAGACCGAAATGTCCGATGATCGCATTGGCATTGTCTTTGTATTTGTCGAGGAAGTCGTTGACACCAGAGAAAGCGATTTGGTTGATATATTTGTCAATCTCCTCCTCGGTCATACCAATACCTCGGTCACTAATGGTCAGCGTGCCCTCTTTCTCGTTCAGTTTCACCTGTACAGTAAGATCACCTAACTCACCTTTGAAATCACCACGGTCGGCCAATGTCTTCAGCTTCTGTGTCGCATCAACGGCATTAGAAACCATCTCACGTAAAAAGATCTCATGGTCGGAATACAAGAACTTTTTGATAACGGGGAAGATATTCTCGGTTGTAACCCCAATATTACCTTTTTGCATAGTGTATAATAATGTTTATATTTCCATTTCCCTTGTTTGCAAAATCCATGCCAAAGGATAGAAAGATATTGCATTTGTTGCCAATTTGCTATAAAATCGTGTCATTTACATTTTTTATAATTATTAATCGCAGCGTGAAAAGAAATTTTCATTACCTTTGCATAACTAACGATAGATGTGACTACGGTCATGAAAGTACAAAAAGGTAAATTCGAGATCATTGCTGACTATTACATTGCTCATTATGATGACTTATTAGGGTTCGTCAAGAAGCAGTTACAGTATGCGGACGAGGCGGAAGACATTGTGCAGAATGTTTTCCTCCGTCTGTTAAGTACTGACAAGATGATTTCGCCCGTGACTCTGCCATGTCTGGCATATACCATCGCCCGAAACTTAGTGTACGACTATTGGCGTCATCATCAGTCGATTGAGGCCTACGAGCATTACCTGAAGAACGCGAAGGTAGAAGATGATCTTGATGTGGGAAGTGTCTATAGTGTGGTGGAAATCTATGAGATCTTGGAACGTGGTATGGCCCGTCTCACTGACACTCAACAGATGGTTTATCGGATGAATTTTTGCGAGGGTCTTCCCGTATCTGAAATTTCCAGGACATTACGTATGAATTACAAAAGTGTGGAGCATCGGTTGGGTACAGCGAGAAAGGAAATGCGTCAATATATTGAGAAAATGTTGGCATGAGTCTGCATGCTGGCAGCAATATAGATCAAAGAGGTATTAAAATATAGCCTATTACGAATTTCGATAGGTAGGTTTTTAAGGTTAACAAGCTCCTGTTACGTAGTGATACGCAAACAGGAGCGCTTTTTTTAGTTCTCTTTGACGGCCATTACACCATCTTCTCTTAGTTCCGGGTGTAGGTAGATCGTTCGTACGAAGGTATCCTGTTCATGGATTATGGTAGTCTTGAGATATCGCAGTTCACCAAGTTCCACGTATGCCCCATAGTGGATAGGGTGTTTAAAGAGCTTATCTGTATTGGATGCATTCTGCATTTGTCTCAGTTTCTGGTCATCGAGTTTACGGGTAGAGCCTAACTTCCCGTAGCTTACTTGATAATCATTGTTTATCAGATTGGCATCGAGGAACTTCTCAATAATCCCTTCTGCCTTGTGTTGCTCACCACAGGCGGTGAGCAACACGGCAGCCAGGCATATTATAGATAACTTCTTTCTCATAACACTCATGCACAAGCAGGAATATTCTTTAGGATCTCCAACAGGTGATCCCAAACCATCTGTACTGTGGGAATGAGCAGTCGCTCATCAGGAGAGTGTACGCCGCGAAGGGTAGGACCGAAGCTCACCATGTCGAGATGGGGATATTTCTCTGAGAATAATCCACATTCCAGTCCTGCGTGGATACCCAGTACTTTGGGTTCTTTGTTGAACAGTTTCTTATAGGTCTCCACTACCAAAGAGGTGAGGGCACTGTTGGGGTTCATCTTCCAGGCAGGATAACCATCACCCTGTACCACTTCTGCACCAGCTAACTGGAAGACGGCCTTGATGGTGGCTGCTTGGTTGTCGAGAGCACTCATCACGTTACTGCGTTGAGAGGCAACGATAATCACCACGTTGTCACGGGTCTCTACACTGGCAACATTATTCGAAGTCTCCACCATCCAAGCAAGAGCTTCGTCCTGACACATGGCGAAGACGCCGTTGTCAACAGCCTGCATGGCTTGGATGAGCTTGGTGCTTGTGGCGAGATCCATCACAGGTGCTGCCTCCGTACTCTCCATACTGAATTGCATTGATTTTTCTGTAACATGGTATTCTTCTTCAATCTGAGTGGCAAAGATATTCCAGTCGGCCTTGACGTTCTCCTTGACATCATGGGCTACACCGAAGATGACCGCACCGTCACGAGGTATGGCATTGTGTAGCTTCCCTCCGTTGAAACTCACAAGGCGCAGTCCGTAGCGTTCTTGGGTCTGGTAAAGGAAACGGCTTAGGATCTTGATGGCATTACCACGTTTCTTGTTGATGTCATCACCAGAGTGCCCACCCACTAAGCCTTTCAGAGATGCCTTGAGGAAGAAGAGCCCTGTAGGGACCTCCTCACGCTGACAATGGAAGGTGGCTGTAGTGTTCCTGCCCCCGGCACACGATACGAAGATCTGTCCTTCATCCTCAGAATCAAGGTTGATGAGCATTTTTCCTGTCATAAATCCTGACTGCATACCTTCTGCGCCAGTCAGACCAGTCTCTTCGTCACGGGTGAAGACACACTCTATCGGACCATGCTGAATATCGTTTGAGTCGAGGATCGCCAATTCAATGGCACATCCGATACCGTCGTCAGCACCCAACGTGGTGCCCTTGGCTGTCAGCCACTCACCATCCACATACGTCTGGATGGCATCTTTGTCAAAATCGAAATCGATATCTACCAGTTTCTCGCATACCATGTCCATGTGACTTTGCAGGATCACGGTCTCGCGATTCTCATATCCCGGTGTCGCTCCCTTGCGGATGATTACGTTGCCTGTTTCATCGACAACTGTCTCCAATCCATGACTTTTACCAAAGTCCTTTAGGTACTCAATCATTTTTTCCTCACGCTTACTGGGTCGGGGAATCTGGTTAATCTTTGCGAATTGCTCGAATACGCAAGCAGGTTTTAATTCACTTGTATTCATAGATATTTGTTCTTTTGTTGTTGAATCATTGATGGTTTATTCTTGTATTTCAAATCTTTAACGTTGTTGAAGATACTTTCGTTCGGAAAAAGCAAAATAAATTTGTTTATTCTCTCACTTATTCGTATCTTTGCACCCGATTTATTCGTAGAATGCTTTTGCAAAATTACAAAAAATGATAGAAACTCTCGTCATTACCGTGTTAATAATTGCTATAAGTATAGCTTTATTATGCATCAAACTTCTTGTCAAGAAGGATGGGGAGTTTACCTCAATGCACATTCATGACAGCGAGGCCATGCGTGAGCGGGGAATCCATTGTGTGATGGATCAAGACAGGGAAGCACGGAAAGCGAACAAAGCCTATTAGTAAGCAAATTAAAAACAATAAAACATAAAGGTAATATGAAGAAGACATTAGTATTTGCCATCACCGCAGCTTGTGTGCTGGCATCATGCAACAATCAAGCTCCTAAAATGGACGAAAAGACTCAGACTGCCGAGAGCGCACCTTCTGAAATGAAGATTGCATATGTTGAGGTTGACTCGATCATGTCGCAGTATAAGTTCTGCAAGGAGTACACCAAGATCCTGGAGAAGAAAAGTCAGAATATCCAGAACACCATCAACCAGAAAGGCCAGAGCCTTCAGGCTGCTGCAGTGAAGTTCCAACAGGATATTCAGAACAACAAATATACACAGCAGCAGGCTGAAGCAGTGAATGCCGGTTTACAGAAGCAGCAGGCCGGCCTCCAAGCTCTGCAGCAGCGTCTGGGTAATGAGTTCCAGGCTGAGACGGATAAGTTCAACACCGCTTTGCGTGACAGCATCCAGCATTTCTTAGCCAGCTACAATGCTAATAAGAAGTATGCCCTGATCATCTCCAAGGCTGGTGATAATATTCTGTATGCTGACAAAGCTTATGATATCACCGCTGATGTTATCAATGGTCTGAACAAGGCTTATAAGAGCAAGGCTGTTGCTGAAGAGAAAAAAGAGGCAAAGAAATAAGTTTACCTATAATAATATAATAAGGTGTAATGTGCATGCATTACACCTTATTTTCACTCCATACCTATGAGACGGAAAGAGCGATACGCTTTTGTACTGGATTATTATCGTCAACGCATGCCCCATGTCAGTACCGAACTAAAGTTCGGAAGTGTGTTCCAGTTGTTGGTAGCTACTCTGCTCAGTGCGCAGTGTACCGACAAGCGCATCAACAGTGTTACTCCGGAGCTGTTCCGCCATTACCCTGATGCGAATAGCATGGCTATGGCGGAGCCAGAAGAAATCTACGAATATGTGAAGAGTGTGAGCTACCCTCATTCGAAGTCAAAGCACCTTGTGGAAATGGCAAGGATGCTTGTCAGTGACTTCCATGGTGAGGTTCCTCAGGAGATGAGTGATCTGGTAAAGTTACCTGGCGTAGGACGGAAAACGGCCAATGTGATACAGGCCGTGGGATTTGGCCGCAGTGCCATTGCTGTTGACACCCATGTGTATCGGGTCAGTCATCGGTTAGGACTTGTTCCTACTACGGCCAATACACCAGCGAAGGTGGAAATGACACTCAGAAAGAATATCTCCGAGGACGACCGTGCCGATGCTCATCACTGGCTCTTACTTCATGGCCGTTACATCTGTCAGAGTCGGCAGCCCCATTGTGAACAATGTCCTTTTGACTTTTTCTGTCCTAAGAACCTTGAACATTCAAAACTGTAAACCCATACATTCTATTATGCAAGCACAAAGAATCCTTAACTATCTGCGTGAGATAGCGGTCAATAATAATCGTGAGTGGTATTATGAACACAAAGATGAATATGATGCGATACGAAAAGACTTTAACGCTGGAATAGCCAAGGCAATAGGACAAATTGCCGACTTTGATCCGAGTATCGCACATTTAACCGTGAAAGACTGTACTTACCGCTTTAACCGTGACACCCGTTTCTCGCCAGACAAGTCACCTTACAAGCGACATTTGGGGGCTTATATCTCTGCCCGTGGAAAGAAATCCCTTCATGGTGGTTATTATATACACTTGGAGCCGGGGCATTGTATGCTGGCCGTTGGCACCTATTGGCTACCAACGAATATCCTTACCTCCTGCCGTCATGAGATAATGGCGAATATCGATGCATGGAGAGCGATCGTGGAAAACAAGACGTTTCTGAGTTTCTTTGGAAGACCCGGAGAAGGTTCCACGGGTCATGAGGGTGGGGAATACGAAATGTCCTCTCCCAAAGGCTTTGGTATCATGCACTTGAAAACCGCGCCCAGCGGCTTCCCCCGTGATTATGAGTTCATAGAGTACCTACGGATGAAAGACTACTGTTGTTGGAAGTGCGTCCCCGATACCTTCTTTGAAGATGACCACTGGCTTGGTGAGATGGCAAAAGTGTTCAAGGTGGGGAAACCCATGATGGATTTCATCAACAATGTCGTTGATGATTATGAGTAATCCCCAGTCTTGTTAATTAATGGGTAGCCTCCCACCATCCGGTTTTTGTCTTGTGATTGACTGCACACCAGCTTTCTGTGGGATCAGAGATGGTGATTCCTGAGAACGTATTGATAGGAATGAATCGTTTCTCCCTTGGAGAGGGCTGAGAAAAGAACATCTCTGTACACCGTTTGTAAGGAACGAGCCTGGACATCTGTGTCTCGAACGTCCGATAGAGTGTCTCGTCCTTACAGAGATGCTTAACATAATCCCCCATGTCATAGAAGATGGTGGGAGAATAGCCGTCAAGAATTTGAATGTCATCCAGGTCGTCCTCAAACGAGAACTGGCTGTTGATCTGTTTCATGATCCTTACGGTCTCGTCAACCTCACTGATCTTTGTCACGCCGATCGTGCCATAGTTCCTCAGATTTCCATTGTCGTCCACGTAGTCTTTGTAGAAGTCATAGAATCCTTCCACTATTCCGTTGTAGTTTTTATCGAGCAGCGATGAACCTATTGTAGCGTAGGGCATTCCGGCTAACATCACCTCACTGGTAGATGCTATGAGGTAATCGGTCACTTCTTTCAACTCATAGGCCACCTCAATGTTCGACATATAGCAATCGTCGAACAAGATGTAATCAGTCTTTCCGAAAGAATTCTTAACGGCGGTTGCCAGGGTGGAGATGTCTGTTTGGTAGGTCTCCATGCCGGGGTTTCCAAACCACCGGGTCTCCCATTCGAAATCATCTTCATTGTTATGTGTCCCCCTGGCCATAAACGTCGTCTGTTTCGCATACACCTCCTGTCCTGCGGGAATCCATCCACAGGCATGGCTCCCAATAACCAACGCGTAGGATTTTGCTGGTGCTTCCTCTTTCACATCATTGAAGAAAGAAGTGATTCCTGCCACTGAAGAGTAGCTGGCTCCGCTGAGGTTCGTGTAGGTTTTGAGCGTATCGTTCACACAGGCCCCCTTCTGATATTTGAGATCTATCAGATAGGCTCGGTTTTCATTAGCGGCTATCAGCACCATGACTTTTTTGCTACCCAGTCCTCTCCTATATTCAATGGCCGTTTTCATGCCACTGATATTCTCCAGAAAATACGAATAAATATTATCGCTCGAACTGGATTTTGACCAAGGCAAATACATCAGCACGGTCATCTCCGACTCAACGACTGGTTCTGGCTCATCATGTTTCTTATGGCATGACACCAAGGTCAACACGGCAAGGAGCAGCAGGAATACTTTCTTCATATTGTAACCTTTAGAGTTTTTTGCGAAGTTCAGCAATGCTTTCCTGAAGGGCTGCAATCTTTTCTTCAGAGTCGCTTTGTTTTTTGCGCTCCAAGGCAACGACGGCCTCAGGTGCATTAGCCACAAACTTCTCGTTGGCCAGTTTCTTCTTCACTCCCATCAGGAATCCTTCCAAATGCTTCAACTGGATCTCTGCCTTTTCCAACTCAGCAGCAACATCGATCATATCGCCCAAGGGAACTGCAAATTCATCGGTGCCTACCATAAAGGCACTGGCATCGGCACTTTTCTCGTTCACCACCTGGATATCCTTCAGATTTGCCATCTTGGAAATCACTTCGTTGAAGGTCTCAAAGTGGTTGGCGTTCAATACCAACAGTTCCAACTGTTCCTTCGGGGCAATATTTTTCTGACTACGTACCATACGGACACCAGAAACGATTTGTTTTACCTGTTCGATCTCCTCTGTTAAGTGTATCTCCTCAGCAGTGGGTGCACTGATCTTCAGACAGTCGCGCATGATGCTCTCACCATCCTTGCGGTCGTAGAGGTGCTGCCACAGTTCCTCAGTGATGAAAGGCATGAAGGGATGGAGCATTTTCAACAGGTCGTTGAAGAATCCGAGGGTGGCCTCGTAGGTTTGTTTGTCAATAGGCTGAGCCTCTCCGTTGATGTAGGCAGGCTTCACCATTTCCAAATACCAGCTGGAGAATTCATCCCAGAACAGCTTATACACTGCCATGAGTGCCTCTGATATACGGTATTTTGAGAAAAGGTCATCGATCTCAGCATTCACCATCTTCATCTTGGCTGCAAACCAAGAGGTGGCTATCTGACAAGCCTTGGGCTGCTCGATGTCAGCAGTGTTCCAACCTTTCACCAGTCGGAAGGCGTTCCATATCTTGTTGTTGAAGTTTCTACCTTGCTCGCACAGACTTTCATCGAAGAGGATGTCATTTCCTGCGGGGGCAGAGAGCATCATCCCCATACGCACACCATCAGCACCGAATTTCTCAATCAGTTCGATGGGGTCGGGGGAGTTTCCAAGCGACTTAGACATCTTCCTTCCTAACTTGTCGCGAACGATACCGGTGAAATACACGTTCTTGAAAGGCATATTCCCCACATACTCATAGCCTGCCATAATCATACGGGCCACCCAGAAGAAGATAATGTCCGGACCAGTTACCAAATCACTGGTGGGGTAGTAGTAGTTGATCTCCTCATTGTTGGGGTTGTTGATGCCGTCGAAGAGACTGATCGGCCACAGCCAGCTGGAGAACCAGGTGTCGAGGGCATCCTCATCCTGATGCAAATCTGCATCCGTAATTGCCGGGTTTTTCTGCTGAGCCAGTTCAAGAGCTTTCTCACGTGTTTCGGCAACTACGAAGTCGCCTTCTTCATTATAATAGTAGGCTGGTATGCGGTGTCCCCACCACAGCTGTCGGCTGATACACCAATCTTGAATATTCTCCAACCAATTCTTATAGGTGTTCTTGTATTTGGCAGGATAGAATTTCAGTTCATCATTCATCACGGGCGGCAGGGCGATGTCGGCAAAATGACGCATTTTCAGGAACCACTGTAACGAGAGTCTGGGTTCGATAGCAGTGTCGGGGTTACGCTCAGAGTAGCCTACCTTGTTCACATAGTCTTCTACCTTCTCCATCAGACCGGCCTCCTGGAGATCCTTGGCAATCTGTTTGCGGCAGTCCATGCGGTCCATGCCTACGTAGATTGGGCTCTGTTCAGAGATGGTTCCGTCGGCATTGAAAATATCAATGGTCTCCAGGTTGTGCGTCTTACCCAACATGTAGTCATTCGTATCGTGAGCCGGTGTCACCTTCAAACAGCCCGTACCGAACTCGATATCCACGTAGCGGTCTTCGATGACGGGAATCACGCGGTTCACCAGCGGCACAATCACCTGATGACCTTTCAGCCATTGGTTCTTCGGATCCTTGGGGTTGATACACATGGCGGTATCGCCCATGATGGTCTCAGGACGAGTGGTGGCCACCACGGCATAGTAGCCTTTCTCATCCTTATGGATGATATTGCCTTGCTCTTCCAATGCTGCTTGGTTGTCCAGTTCAGTGAGGTCAGCAACATAGTATTTCAGATGGAACAGATGACTTTGTTCTTCTTTATAGACCACCTCCTCAGTGGAAAGGGCGGTGAGGGCTTTCGGATCCCAGTTCACCATGCGCATGCCCCGGTAGATCAGTCCTTTGTTGTACAAGTCAACAAACACTTTGATCACACTCTCTGAGCGTTTCTCATCCATGGTGAAAGCAGTACGGTCCCAGTCGCAGCTGGCACCTAAGCGGCGCAACTGTTTCAGGATGATGCCCCCGTGCTCGTGGGTCCAGTCCCATGCGTGCTCCAGGAACTGGTCACGTGTGAGATCGTGCTTCTTAATGCCCTGCTCGGCAAGTTTCTTCACCACCTTAGCCTCCGTGGCGATGGAGGCATGGTCGGTACCGGGCACCCAGCAGGCATTCTTACCTTCCATTCGTGCACGGCGCACCAAAATATCCTGAATCGTGTTGTTCAGCATGTGACCCATGTGAAGAACTCCCGTAACGTTTGGCGGTGGGATCACGATGGTATAAGGCTCACGGCCATCGGGTTTCGAACTGAACAGCTTATTGTCAAGCCAGTACTGGTACCATTTCGACTCCACTTCCCGTGGATCGTATTTGCTTGCTAATTCCATTGTTATCTCGTATGTTTATTTATCATTGAATATCTTTTCCTATACCATATAGACGAACCGACAGAAAGTGACTTGCCTATGACTTGAGCAAGAGTCTTGCACACTTTGTGCAAACGTTCTGCACACTTTGTGCAAAGGGACTGCACACTTTGTGCAACGGCTCTGCACTATCTGTGCAAAACAACGCCTCGTCCGCCGCTATTCGTCATTGTCTTTTCTGTTCTTGAACAGAGATTCTGTGTTTATAGAAAACAATGGTGCAAAGTTACGAAGAAATGCTGAGATGGCAAAGCGAATTTGGAAGTTTATCGCATATCTGCCTGCAAATCTCTGTTGCTTCATCATGACTTTCACTTCACGGCAGTCAATTTTTGGGGACTATTGCGAGGCTGTATTCGAATAAATGCATAACTTTGTGCTTTAAATCCTATATGATTACAAAAAAAAAACGGATTTCAACTTAACTTTGGTGGTTGACGTTCGCTTATATGGCAGATGACACAAGAAGAGTTTGAACATATCGCCCCGATGCTCCGAGAGTTAATGCTCTCGGTAGGCCGCAGTTTCTTCGGCAACGACGACGATGCCGAGGATGTAGCGCAGGAAGGATTAATAGCAAGGGCAAACTGAGAAAATAATCACTCACCCTATGCAGTCATCGGTTGCGGTTTCAGACAATATTGTTAGATACTGCAACCATTTTTTATGTATTCATTTTATGACTATGCCTACAACGGGCTACTCTATCTGGAGCATTAAAATTCATGTCCTCACAGACTTGCAATCAGTCAGGACTATCTATGAGATCATTTCAGAAATCCAAGAATCAAAAAGGGTTAATCCCAAGAGATATTAAATGGCACAGGGGGCTTTTTCGTGCGTTTTTCCTAACTTTGCACAAAAAATAGCCATCAGGGGTTTAGTAAATCGGTTTTCGTGTGTATTAAGAGTGTATGACAGATCAAAGAAAACTCAAAAATTGCGATTCAGCGAGTGCAAAAGAAACTTGTTTCGATTATGCCGAGCGAAAGCAATTTATTGAAAAGCTGTTTCGACAGCATTATCGTCAGATGTATCGGCTGGCCACCATACTTCTTCACGATGATGCAGAGAGCAAGGATGTAGTGCACGACATCTTCGCCCGTTTACTCGACGATCCAAAAGATCTAAAGGAAGAGACAGCCGAGCACTATCTGCTTACCTGCGTACGAAACCGATGCCTGAACATGATACGTAGCCGAAAGATTCAAGAACGCGTAGAACACCTGTATCTTCTTGATTTCGATACGACCATCTTGTCGACGGAACACCTTGAAGAAGAACTTAAGGCCTTGCAAACGGGTATAGCCCAGCTCGATCCGCCCATCTGTCAAGACATTATCATGCAGCATTATCGCGATGGTGTAACCTTCAAGGAGATTGCCCATCATCTGGGCGTCAGTGAAACAACCGTCTATAAGCATCTGCGCCGTGCGCTTCATCAATTACGTACACATCTTAATAACAAATGAGCGTATGAACAAGACCGATCTATTGCTCCAGATGATGGAACAGCCCCAGCAATATACTGCAGAGGAGTGGCAGGAGATACTTGCCGACGAAGAATGCCGTGAGCTCTACACGCTGATGTCGAAGACGCAGAGTGCCATTGATGCTGCCCGTGCCGATCAGGAAGTCACAGACGACATGATTGATGCTGAGTGGCAGCGACTGAGTCATGAAAAGCTAAAAGGTACGGGTAGGCGCGTCAGCGGGATTGTAGTAAGAAGCAAAAAGTATTCGCTCCTTAAGTTCGCTGCCATGTTTGTGGGCATCCTCATGCTCTCAGGCATCGCTTATGCAGCCATCCACATCGCCAGTCATAATAAAACACCAAAACAGCAGAATACGGAGGTCTTCAAGAACTCTCAACCTTCAACTTCTAGTCCTCAACTTGCTGAACCTGACACGATAGCGGCACCACAGCCTAAACTCTACGACAACGTGCCGTTAGGAGAGATCTTCGAAGAACTCTCTGGCTACTATAACGTCAAGGTGGTCTATCAAAATGAAGATGCACCCCGTCTCAGACTGTTTTACCAATGGAAGCCGGAATATACGCTGGAGAAAGTTGTGGAGATGCTGAACAACTTCGAGTGGATACAGATCCAGACCGAGAATGATACCCTATTCATAAGAACCACCGCCATCCCAGCCAGGGATTGCTAAACGCCTGCCATGATGAAAAGACTATCATTTATCCTATTGTTGTGCGCCATTGTATCAGTTGCAAGCGCACAGAAGATCACGCACACCTTTCAGAATGTCCCCCTTTCCGATGCCTTGAAGTACATTCAGAAACAAGCTACTGATTACAACATCACCTTTATCTACGATGAACTTGAAGACTTCCGAGTAACAACCCATATACAAAACAAATCCGTGCACGATGCCATCTTGCAGATCGTTGGCTTTTATCCAGTCCGTGTGGTAAAGAGCGGAAATCATGAGATTTATGTGGAATGTACCCACAAGACAGATCGCCGCCTGACGGGTACCATTATCGACGAGCAAGGCCAGCCTGTTGCGTATGCCAACGTCGCCATCCTCAATCCTGCCGACTCCACGCTGCTTAGTGGCGGTGTCTCTAACGAGAGCGGATACTTTGCCATTCCATACGAGCAAGATAAAGTCATAGTCCGTATCTCATACGTCGGCTACAAGACTGTCTATCGGCTCATCGAACACCCCGAAGTTGGTACAATTCGCTTGCAGCCTGACAACTACACATTGAAAGGCGTGACCGTGAAAGGCCAACGATTGCTTTATACTTCCACAGAAAAGGGCCTGTTGGTTTCGGTTCAAGGTACTCCATTAGAACAATTTGGCTCTGCAACCGAAATGCTCAGTCATCTGCCCCTGATGATGAGCAACGGCGAAATTGCAGGGCATGGAAAGCCTGAAGTTTATATCAACAACAAGAAGGTACGGGGCGAGGACGAATTAGCGCGTTTACGGGCCGATGAAGTCAAATCGGTGGAGATAATCACTCAGCCAGGAACAGAGTACGATGCCACAGTTTCGTCGGTTATTCGCATTAGAACTATCCGCCGTACGGGTGAAGGACTCAGCGGCAACTTCTCCGGTGCCTACCGTCAGGGGCATGAGCATTATGAGAACGCCAACGCATCCCTCAATTATCGCCTGCAGAACGGCATGGATTTCTTCATCCGAGGCTACCTGACGGACAATAATACACGGACAACCAGCACAACAGATGTACAACTACAGGCATCGTCCATCTGGAACTATCATAAAGACAAGGAATACGGCAATCACATGAAATACTACTTTGCCGATCTCGGCTGGAACTGGGAAATCAACGACCGTCATTCCGTTGGCTTCACCTATACGGCCAACAACTATCTCGGCAACCGCAAGTATATTAGTAGCAGCGATGAGCAAACGTGGCAGGATGGCATCATGGTAGATGGAGGACACAGTACGACAATAACCCTAACGAAACCCAAGCTGACGCATAGTGCCAATGCCTATTACGTCGGAGAGATTGGGAAGTGGAAGGTAGATTTCAGTGCTGACTATTACAATGCCCATTCACTTTCCGAAATGAGCGGAAGCACCGATGGCGAGGCACCCGTCAGCAGCAACACAGCTAAGAAGAACCAGCTTGTTGCCGAGAAATTGGTTGTCACAGCCCCGATGCCTGTTGGTGACCTGACCTTTGGCGAAGAGGCTTCCGCAGTTGACCGCACAAGCGACTTCACCCAGAGCGGTTTCTCTGCCGATAACCACATACAGCAGCAGACCACCATGTGGAGCATCTTTGCTAACTATGCATTGAAGTTGGGAAACGTTTCTTTCAATGCAGGTCTGCGCTGGCAGCATGAACGAAACCGCTACGACCTCAATGGTGTGCGTAACGACGAGATGAGTCCCAATTACCATGTGCTTATCCCCCGCGCGTCCATCACCTATCAGAAGTCTCCTTGGACTCATTCTTTCTCCTACCAGTGTACACGCTATAACCCTCCATATTCCATATTGTCCTCAGCGGTCACTTACTCAAGCAAGTATGAGTACCAGAGCGGAAATCCTTTCCTTCAGCCGCAAACCAGTCATAGTGTTGTGTGGAAATCACAATGGAAGTGGATACATGCCGAGGCTATCTATAGGTTTCAAGAAAACGTGTATCACTCTATAGGTTCAGCCTATGACGATGTCAACCATCCTGGCGTGATTCTGACCGATTTCCGCACAGTTCCAAAAACGCAGTACTATATGGTTGTCCTTAACCTCACACCTAAAATCGGCATCTGGCAGATGAACTATACTGCAGAGTTTGCTGTAGAAGACCATGACTACGGGGAGTTGGGCATCACCTATAACTGGCACGGACTGATGACAGATTTCACATTCGACAATACTTTCACCCTGCCTCACGCTTGGATACTGAATGTAACGGGAAGCATCACGCCCTATCAGAAGTCAGCGTATTGGATAAACAAGACAACTGGAAGTCTCGACCTCCGTCTTAGCAAACAATTCCTGCGAGACAAAAGCCTCAATGTGGCCCTCATCGTCAGTGACCTCTTGCGCACAAAATACGACGTAGGCACGGCATACGGAGGTATAGGGTATAGAAATATCTTTCGTCTTTATCGTGATACCCGCCGAATTGGGTTCAATGTCTCTTGGAGATTCAATGCCACGAAGAGCCGTTACAAAGGCAGCCACGCCGGACAAAGTGAGCGCAACCGACTATAATCTCTCTCGTTCGGGCAGTTGTCAGCATTCGTGCTGACACTGCCCTCATATAAAAAATGAGAAAACCAAGCAACCTTGGGTAACATCCCCAAACTGTTGAAAACATCAATGAATAATGAATTTTTGAGTGCGTTTCAAATTGGGTATTGCCGTATAATCGTTTGGGTATAGGCGCCCGACCGTTTGGGTATAGGCAATCGATGGAAAAACGGCAGTTCCCTCCCTTAGTCCTTATGGTTTTGCCCCGTAAGTCCTATGATAAGACCCTTCAATAACATGTGTCTTATACTGAAATAGATAACAGCACATGGTCACAGCTGTGACCGTGACCGTTTTTATAGCGTATGAATGAAAAGAAAATAGATTGTCAATTTGGTCGGCGATGTAGAGTTCAGATCAAAATAGACCATTCCATGGATAGCTTCCTGGCTTGAGGATGATGGAGACATGCCGTGCTCCCCCGTTTTCCTCATGGAGATATGACAGTTGAACAATACCTGGGGAAATCTCACGTGTTACTTGAAAATGATCCCACTGTAATGTCTTGAATACAGCGAATGCGGTGGCTCCCCCTTCGATGATGAGTCGTTGGGGACATCTTTCTTTGATCATCATCCCCGCTGTCTTTGCTAACAATTGTTTCAGACGATCCGAATAGTTCTTGTTGATCTCATCGGGATGACCGACAGTAAGGATGAGGGATGGGTTCTCTCGATACACTTTCAGCACTTGCTGTTGCCATGAATGAGCAGATCCCCCATGGAATACTTGGGGCGGTATGGCCAAGCTGGGGATATTCATCCGCAGGGGCTTACTCTGTGTACTCCCACAAATGATCAATGTGGAATACGACATGCGCTTTAGCATTGAATTGAAGCAATCAGCTCCTCCTGCTAAGAGTGTGTCTTCCTGCGCTTTAGATAACTGTATCTCAATATCTTGTTCATCCTGGGCATCGGCAATGTTGATACCGTCAAGGATGCCTCCTTCGATAGGTAGGGTATGGCCACCGCCTAAAAGCTTACAGGTGTCTGAAGAGTGTGCGGGAAACTCCGGGTCATCCTGAAAAGGTGTCTCTGACAGGGGAGTGCTGTGGATGTAGTAGAATCCCTGATTGACAATCCTTCCTTTCGATGGATTCTGAGCAATGAGCAGCGACTTTTTCAAGCCAAGGGCATCCATAAGCGCCTGTAGCTCTGCTATGATATGACCGCGCATCACTGAATCGGTTTTCTTGAAGAAAGTCACTTCCTCCCCTTGATGAATGCCTGCGATCCGGTGCATCAAGGAAATGGCTTCATCCCGTGACCCAGAACGGGTGTCTGTGGCATAGACAAGGACATCCTCTTCATTCCTATGACCGCCATGAAGACATGCTTCGTTACAGGTAGATTCCTCCGAAGAAAGTAATCTTACCTGTAAACCGTGCCTGTGAGCCACACCGGCAATCTCGGCAGCTCCTGTCATGTCATCAGCAATGACTATGATCATACTGTATTCCTATGATGGATTGTTTTTCCTGTTGATGGCCATCTTCGTGGCATAATCGATGGCAAGGAGGATCCCCTCGGCACTGGCAATGCCTTTCCCAGCCACATCGAAGGCTGTTCCATGATCCACGCTGACACGGATGATAGGCAGTCCGAGGGTGATGTTCACCCCTTTTGAGGCCTCCATGCGCCCCGTCTTCTTGTCCCACTGGAACCCTACTACTTTGAAGGGAATATGTCCTTGATCGTGATACATGGCGACAACCCCGTCGAATTGTCCACAGCGTGCCTTGGCGAAGAGGGAATCGGGCGGAACCGGTCCATCCACATAGAAACCTCTGTCGCGCAGTTCTTTCACGGCGGGAGCAATCTCTTTCTCCTCTTCCCAGCCGAACAGTCCTCCGTCGCTGGCATGCGGGTTCAATCCGGCGATGCCGATATGAGGCTTGTCGATGCCGAACTGATGACAGGCATCATCTATCAATTCCGTCACCTCGATGATGCGATCCTTTTTCACACGGTCGCAGGCCACACGTAATGGCACATGTGTGGAGACATGGATCACCCGCAGGAACTCATCCGCGAGAAGCATGGCATATTTCTTCGTATGGGTGAAATGGGCATAGATCTCCGTATGACCGTCGAAGTGGTGCCCTCCCTTGTGCAGGGCTTCTTTGTTCAGTGGTGCTGTCACCGTACCATCAACCTCGTTGGCCATAGCCAGTTCGATGGCTTTTGTCACCGAGAGGAAGGCAGCATGACCGCACTGAGGTTGCACGACCCCAGGTTGGAAAGTACTCATGTCGATACATGCCAGATCATAGACATCAAGGGTGCCGAAGGTGAAGAGGGCATCCTGTACTTTTTGGACAGGATGAACGGTGAGTTCGCTGCCCATTTGCTCAACGGCCCATTGCATCACTTTCGCGTCGCCCGTGATGATCGGACGGCATTGCTCATAAGTCTGTTGACGGCTCAATGCCTTCACGATGATCTCCGGACCGATGCCTGCGGGATCACCCATGGTAATCGCTAAGATTGGTTTCATGATGATACTTTTTGATTCTTTTGTTGTCTACGCTTCTCTAAATATCCGTAAACGGTGAGCTCCTTGTCTGCTAAAGGAGTCTTGAACATCAGACTGGCCAGGTAGCCCACGATGAGTACAATGAGGTGACTATATACGCCTAACATATATTTATGATGGGTGAAGTTCCAACTGCCTAAGTCGAGGAGCAGCTCTTTCTCACCACCACCTGTCTCAAATCTGCTGGAGGTGAGAACGGCATAGGCGGTGAAGAGGATAGCGGCTGCAATGCCGATATACAGTCCCTGCCAGTTGGCTCGACGTGAGAACAGTCCTAACAGGAAGATACCCACGATACCGGCAGAAACAATAGCGTATAACCCGAATAGAGTTCCTAAGACACCTTCACCTCCCCAGGCTACATAGATCAGGGCGATGATGATACTCAGGATACCGATCACCAATACCGACCATCTGCCCACTTTCAGTTTCTGTGCATCAGTAGCATTCTTTTTCAAGCGTCCGTAATAGTCTTCTACAACAATGGCCGAGATGCAGTTTACGTCACTGTCGATGGACGAGATGGCTCCTGCCACCAGGGCGGCGATGATCAGTCCGGTGATTCCCACTGGCAGTTCGGTGGCTATGAAGAAGGGGAACACCTCATCACTCTTGATACCTTCGGGAAGGACACCCGGGTTTACATGATAATAGACAAACAAGCAGGTGCCCACGAACATGAACAATGCCCAGGCAGGCACGCTCATCAGCACACCCATGTAACTGGCTTTCTTCGCACTCTTCTCATCCTTCGCGGCGAGATACCGTTGTACGATGCTCTGATCGGTGCCATACTTCTGTACGGCATAGAAGATACCGTTGAGAACCATCACGATGAAGGTGAGTTGTGTGAGATCCCATGCATAGGGACCCACATCGATCTTGTTGTATTCCTTGGCAACACTGAACACCGTTGCCGCCCCACCGTCGGTGAGATAGAACAGCATTCCCACGGTGAGCACACCACCGAGGATCAGCAGGAATCCCTGTACCACATCCATCCAGATGATGGCCTCCATGCCACCCAGATAGGTGAGGATGATCACCACCATACCGATAATGATAATGATATAGGTGATGTCCATGCCGGTGAAGGCGGCCATGGCGATGCCCATCAGGTAAAGGATCGTGCCCATCTTCGAGAAATGCTCGAGGACGAATGCCAGCGAACTGTACAACCGTGCGAAGGCACCGAAGCGGCGCTCGAAATATTCGTAGGTGCTGAGGCGGATCACACGACGGAACAGGGGAACGATGAACCAGATCATTCCTATCAAGACGATCGGCACCATCAATCCCTGTACTAACAGAATCCAGTTACCGGCATAGGCGGCACCAGGATAGGCAAGGAAGGTGACACTACTGATGATGGTGGCGAACATCGACATACCTACGGCCCAGGCGGGCACATTGCCATTGGCGGCGTAATAGCTCTCAGTGGAGTTCTGCTTTCTGGAGAAATACACGCCGACACCCACTGCCGCGATGAGCGACAGTGCCACGATGAGCATGTCTATCCAGTGGATACTGCTGTGTATCATGCGATTCGGTGTTTAGGTTAAATGATCGTGTTAACAGAGGTAGGGCTTGATGGCCTGACGGATCTCCTCGGCTTTCTCTTCAGGCAGACGGGTGAGTGGCGGAAGCATGTATTCCTCGCAAAGCCCGCAGAGTTTCATGATGACTTTCAAGCCGGCAAGGGATTCTCCGAGCGTCATCCCCACGGTGTTCACCTTTCCGATCTCGATCGTTTTTTGCTGCAGCTCGTTGGCTTTCTCCTCATCTCCGGCAATGCCGGCGAGATAGAGCTGCTGATAGGCTTCCGGAAGGAAGTTGCCAACACTGGGCACGATGCCATCGGCACCGTTCTTCAGGGCCACAGCCGAGTTGGCAGCACATCCGCAGAAATAGGAGAAGTCATCTCTTTCGGCAAAGAGTTTCAGTGCCTCTTCTAACCGTGGAACATTGTTCTCGGAGTCTTTTAGTCCTACGATATTGGGATGCTCACTGAGTCGTTCAATGATATCGAGCGGAATACTCATGTGTGTGGTGATGGTGATATTGTACAGCATCAGTGGAACGGTCAGTGCATCTGCCAACGAAATATAATACTGATACATCTGTTCGGGTGTCAGCGCATAGTAGCTGGGCAGGGTAGCGGCAATCACGTCAGCCCCTGCAGCGATGAAACGTCGGGCAGCCTCTAACTGCTCACTTACGCAGTTTCCTGCCAGTCCTGAGTAGATCGTAACCCTGTCACCTCCGGCTTTCTTGGCAGCGGCAATCATAGCCACACCCTGTTCGGTGCTGACAGAATTGCCCTCACCGGTTGTCCCCATGATCAGTGGGGATACCTGATTTCTGGCGAAGTTCTCTACAATGCGCTCTACAGCCTCCGTGTCAATGGATCCATTTTCTCTAAGTGGTGTAACCATGGGTACAACAACGCCATGGTATCTCTTTTCCCTTTTCATTTTTCTGATTTGTTGAAGATTATTATCAGAATAACGGGAAAACCTCTTTTTTGTAACCTTCGAGATCGTTGAAACCTTAATCTTCGGTATAGAACTCGATGAGACGGGTGAGGGCGCGAAGGCAAACCTGACAGAATTCAGGATTCTGATTAGTGCGCATCCGACAGTCCTGCATACCGCGATAGACACCGTTCAGACTATATCCTGCCCCTTCATATACCCCCACCTTCTTCTCGTTCTTCTTAGTAGCAGGTGTGGGAACGGGAGTCTTTTTGTCGATCATATCCTCCCATTTCCCATGGAAATCTTTCAGTGTGGTGAGGTTGGGCTCCCAAGGTTCTACGTCGTGCGGATACATCGGGATGGCCTCGTTCTCGTAGGCATACTCATCACCTAATCCTGCGAAGCTGTGTCCGAACTCATGCACCACCACCGGACGGAACTGCTCATGGTGTGTCATCGACAGGTTATACGAGTTCAGAATGCCGCCTCCTCCATATTTATCCGTGTTTACCAAAACGATGATGTGCTCGTAAGGTGTTCCTGCGAGCCAGTCGTGTAACTCCTTTAGGTTCAGTGTTGTTAGATACCTGTCGCTATAGAAGGTGTCGAAATGGGAGTGAAGGGCGGTGTTCTTCCAGATCCCTTTGGCGGGTTCACTGGTTCCGCTCTCTTTCGATGGGGCTTTCACGGCAGTGATCTGGAAGCGGTTTCTCATGCTCTTGAAGGGTTCATGGGCAAAGAGTGCGTCCATGGCGGCATGGGCATCTTCGAGGAAGGTTGGCATTTCCTGTTCCTGATAGCCCTCGGCGATGTAGGCAATATGGATACATCGGTTGGTGTCGGCTGCCTGTTGCAGTGTTTCATAGGGTGTGATATGGCGTTCACCGATATGACGGATGAGGATGTCGGTCGGTACCACCTGATGGGTGAGGGTTGTCATCACTTCACGCCGGTTATTCATCAGGTTCACGGTGATATCGGCGGTGTCTTTCGGCATCGGCACGAGGAACACGTTCTCGAATGATTTCCTGATCTGTTTGGCCTCGTCATAGCTTAGCCATTCCTGGAAGAGGGTAGAGAACGAGTTTTTATAGATCACCTGTCGGGTGCGGTGGTCACGAACGATGATCTGTCCGTTTCCTTCCACGGGGACCTCCGCCAGGTGGTGTCGTTTCCCGTACCATCGGGGAATGACGTTCAGCTTATCCACATAGATGTCCTGTTGGGTGACATCACCCGAGAAGGTGTAATCTATACGCAGGGTCTTGTCTTCAAAATACTGGTCAAAGGCCACTGCCTGCACCGTTTGGTTGGTCTGTGCCCACATCATTAGGGGAGCGAATAGCATCGCAATACCCATCTTTCTTCTCATCATTTGTCTCTTTTGTTCTTATGGTTGTTGATTGAGTTGAATGAACACGTTGAATCCTGCACCTCATGACCTTCCAGTTCCTTCACCAAGCCTTGGATATAGTCGCGGTCCCAGTCTTTCTGGTGATAGTGCTGTCCGTCGAAAGAGAGGATGTCGATGTCCATCTCCACCTGGTTGTGTCTCCTTTTGGCAGGGGTATTACCGCATACAGTCTCCATGTGTTTCAGGTGGTTCCTCACATGGGTGTAGTCGAGTGGGGTGGTGAAGGCTGCCACGCAGTTCAGGAAATCGGGACTGTCGATGCCCACGGCCTGTGTCTGGATCACTGAAGAGAAGAGGATGTTGTCTCCAAAAACTTCAGTGAGCAGGTCTTTCACCTGTTCCATGTGGGCAGGTGCCAGATGATTGGATCCGATAGATATCAACACATCCCGTTGCATGGCTTATTTTCTTTGAACGTTGATCAATACGGGGGCCTCCAGTTCCCGCTTCCACATCTGCAGATAAGCATACCATGTCTCTGCTGAATGGAAACCGAAGTCTTCGTTGTCACTGCCGAACACAATGTCGTATTTCAGTTGGTTGTCGGCAGTTGCCACCACATAGCCGTAGTTGTCTTTGTTGACTGGCAGTTCATCCACCACATACTGTTGCGGGATGCGGATGCCCAAGCCAACGGTCTCGCGTTTGTGCCCGGCACTGTCCTTTTCCGATACGGGCCAGTCTGTACCCCAGCAGCCTCGCAGTCCTTTCTGGTCGGAATACTCGGTGGAGTTCTTCACGTTGATAATCCCGGTAGCAAACTGATAACCGGTGGCAGGACGGTCGAAAGAGACCTCCACGGCACAGTCACGGTGACCGGCATATAATATATATAAGGTGGTCATAGTGATGGGCTGCATCCCCGGCTGGGGTGTCCATCCCTCATCTTTCACCTCCACAATGGTACGTAGTGGTCCACGTGCGATGAGCCGCTGACTGCGGTGTGCCACATCTTCCAGCATCGTGGGTTTCTTCCCATCCCATCCGCGGAGGGCTCCTACCCCGAAGGTACTGCCCACCCAGAGTACGTCGTCTCCATAGCCTTTGGCTTTCTGCTCGGCATCTGGATAGAACTGGGTGTCTTTCAACTCCAGTCCCTCGTGGTATTTTCCGTAGATATCAACAGTCTGCCGATGGTCGAAATAGATGCGGTATCCCACCTTCTTACTCTCGAAGGCCGTCCCGTGGTGGTGAATCATCCAGTAGGCATTCACACCGTTCTCCACGGTGAGGTGTGAGATATAGAGATCCTGTTTGTTACTTTCCTTGATCTTCTTGTTGCTGAGCATCATCTCCACGTACACCTCCGCGGGATATTCACGTGGCTTACCCTCGTCTGCCAGAAGAATGTCGAAGGTTTGCTTCTCTTTCTTCTTCAAGTCGGTGAGGAAACAGAGCTCGTCGAACCGTCCGTCGTGGTTGAGGTCGTCCAACTGACAAGGAATCTCTTGTCCGTTGTGCGTTACCAAGGCCGTGGCTACGGATACCGGCAGGTCGCGCAAACTGATCACTACAGGAACGTCACTGCGGTCGCTTTTTAAGGGATTGCTCACGGTTACTTGCATTTCCTGCGTTGGATGAGTCTGGGCTGCCATTGGTGAGCACATGGCAGCGAGGAGTAGGGTAGTCAGTAATTTGTTCATATTCCTTTTGATGGTTTCAATTCATACACAAAATTAGTGCTTTTGACTTTCTAATTTAAATTTTTTAGCAGAAAATTTGCATTATAAAATATTTTTTAGTACTTTTGTGCCGTTATTTTAGCTTTTTTGACTTACGGTGAGGAAAACTTACGTCCTGTTCATGATGCTATTGGTGATCTGTTCGGCCTGCGAGTGGAAACTGAAGCCGAACGAAGAAGACGTGCTGCAACAGCGCGTCGAGATTCAGCGTTATGACCGTTTGCAGAGCATGTACCTCACCACCGCCGACTTTGCTGCGCTTCAGCAAATGGAGACCAACTATCCCATGGAGACTCGAGCCCTGATTGAGAACGTGCTGATGTTGGGTGCGATTGATTCGCCTGATATCAACAAAAAGTTCTTGGCTTTCTATCAGGATACCACCTTGCAGGTCATTCTCAGTGATGCCGAGGCGCAGTATGCCAACATGGATGATCTGAACAAACAGCTGGATGAGGCTGTGGCACGACTGAAGAATGATGTGCCTGGCATTCCTATTCCTCGTTTCTATGCACAGATAGGAGCTTTGGGACAGAGCATTGTGGTGGGAGATGAGAGTGTGGGCATCTCGCTTGACAAATACTTGGGTGCCGACTATCCCCTTTACGAGAAATACTATCCTGAGCAGACACGCTCCACCATGGACCGTCAGCATATCGTTCCTGATTGTCTCAGCTTTTATCTACTGAGTCTCTATCCCTTGAAGGATTTTGAGATCCGTACGCAGGAAGACCGCGATCTTCACATGGGAAAGGTGATGTGGGTGTGTAACCGCTGTATCGGGAAACCGTTCTTCAAGACACCTTTTGTCAAGGCCATCGACCGTTTCATGACGAATAACCCCGGCATCACCGTGGAGGCATTGCTGAAGATGACCGATTATTCTCAGATGCACTGATTCATTTCTGTCCCTTTTTCGGGTAGCAAATCAGTTCTTTCTACCGAGAACAAATCCCCCTGACAGATTCCTTTTTCTTCCAAGTACTGGTTAAGCCGATGGGTGAACTGATAATTCTTGAGCCCCCATTGTGGCGCAATCAGCTTGTCTGCCGGACTCTGTGATACGAAACGTTCCAGAATCATTTCCGGTGGAAGATAACGGATGTAATGGGCAATCAGTTGGATATATTCGTCAACAGTGTAGATCCTGAAGGGATGATCCTGGTAGGTCTTGGCTAACTGCGTGCCTCGTATCACCTGCATTTGGTGGATCTTGACAATATCCGGATGGAGGGCTGCGATGATGGGAGCCTGCCGCAGACTCTCTGCTTCGTCCTCACCGGGGAGTCCTAAGATAAGATGGATGCCCGTGGTGATCCCCCGAGCCCGTGTTTTCCTCACGCTGTCGGCGGCACAGGCGAAGTCGTGTCCTCGATGGATTCGTTTCAGTGTCTCATCGTTGGCACTCTCCACCCCATATTCCACGATGAGGAACGTCTGCTGGTTCAGCTCTTCCAGGTAGTCGAGTAAGTCATCCGAAACGCAGTCGGGACGAGTGCCGATGACAATGCCCACCACATCCTCTGTCTGCAAAGCCTCCTCATACAGTTGTCTCAAACGGTCTGTCGGTGCATAGGTGTTGGTGAATGCCTGGAAATAGGCCAGGTATTTCATGTCGGGATATTTGTGGGCGAAGAAACGTTTGCCGTCGGCGAGCTGCTCGGCAACACGCTTCCTCGGGTCGCAATACACGGGGTTGAACGTTCGGTTGTCGCAATACACACAGCCGCCGGTGCCGATCCTTCCGTCACGATTCGGGCAGCTGAACCCTGCATCCACAGAAATCTTCTGCACTCGGAAAGGGAACTGTCCTCTGAGCCAGGAGCCGAAATCCCGATAATAATCACCCATTGCGCTGTCTCACTGCTTCAAATAAGAGGATGGCCGCCGATACCGAAACGTTCAGGGAATCAAGTTCTCCGAGCATAGGGATGCGGATATGGGCATCGGCTGCCTCTCTCCATTGATGGGAAAGACCTGTCGATTCCGTTCCCATCACAATGGCCGTGGCCCCTTGCATATCAGTATCATAGTAGAGATGAGAATCTTGCAGCTGTGCGGTGAGGATGCGGATATGATGCTCCTTCAGGAACCTGATACACTCTGCGGAGCTGCAGGCCACACAGGGCACGGTGAAGACAGCCCCTAACGAGGCACGGATCAGGTTGGGGTTGTAGAGATCGGTGAGGGGATCGCAGATGATCACGGCATCGGCCTGTGCGGCATCGGCACTGCGTAGGATGGCTCCTACGTTCCCAGGCTTCTCCACACTTTCCAGGACCATCAGCAGGGGATGGCTGCTCAGGGGAATGTCCTGAAGGGTGAGCATCCTGCTCCTCACTACCGCCACCACCCCTTCCGTACTTCCTCGGTAGGCAATCTTCTCATATACTTCGGCTGTCACCCGGTAGCATTGCCCCTGCCACGAATCCCAGTCGCTGTTACCGACTGTCACAAACAATGTCTCTACCGTGAAGCCCGCATCCATGCAATGCTGCACCTCGCGTTTTCCTTCGACCACGAACAATCCCGTCTGTCGGCGCAGTGCCGACTTCTGTTGTAAGTTCAGCAACTGCTTGATCTTCGGGTTCTGCATGCTCGACAGATATTCTTCCTTTTCAGAATGTCCTTTTATCATCATACATGTTTCTTTCCTTTAGCTATAGGAGGCGACGTGCCTTACATCGCCTCCTACATGGAATCAGTTTCTTCGGGGCAAAGATACGAAAAAAAACGTGAAACCTACGCTCGTTATCTGGAAAAATATAGGGAAGGTTTACAAAATTCGTATTCTTAATGATTGTGTGGGGAAGGTGCGAGGGCCCTGAACGATCAACTAAGTAATAATCCGAAAGCAGGATGGTGCTTCGATGCTGAATAATCTTGACGAATTAACTTCGTTTAACGCAAATGCCGGGCACGGGGAGAACCAACCGCCCTCTCGGTCGGAAATGAGCGATTCTGACGAGGTTTGGTAAAGCGTTGATAATGAACGGCTTAGGTAAACCGTTGTTGTTTAACTCACAAAAATATAGTCTTTAGCACCCTAAAACATAGTACTTTTGGGTCAAAAACATAGTACTTTTGGGGCAAAAAAACTATACTTTCTATCGAAGAGGTGCCCTTACGGGCAGAACCGGCGGTCACTCAAAGCATAGCGGAGAGAAAAATCAAACTAAATCTAATCATAATCAAACAAATCAATGGTACATAATTTGTAAGTTTTTTTCTCCGCTATGCTTTGAGTGATCATTGGTTCTCGCCGGAGGCGATCTATAAAAACCTCACAAGTTGAAATCATGGTTTTTCGAAGAAACGTCACCTAAGGGTCATCCGGAACGGCGTTTTCACCTGTTCCGATGGCATCTACAAGTGGATGGTGACGGCGGAATGAGACGTAGATGACGGTGGAACAGGTGTTAGTAACGTCTGGAACGGTCCTAAATAGAGCCTACGTAAACGTTACGAAGACTCTACTTGGCTTCAAAACAGACTCTACTTTGAAGTAAATGAGACTCTACTTTGAAGTAAAATAGACTTTACTTTGAAACCAAACAGACTCTACTTACAGGAGAAGGGTCAGTTGGGGGCGGTGAAAGGCATATCAAACACTCCTCCAATTTTTCCGGGCACTTTCTGAAAACAAATAATCTTATCAATTTTTCTGACAAAAAACAGAAAGGGAATCGCCTACGACGAATGTTTTCAGAAAGAAATTATTCTAATTATTCTCATTTGTTTTTAAGTTACTCACGCCATGGGCGGCATTTTTCTAATTTGTTTCCATGATCCTTCGTCATGGGCGACATGATCATTCTTATTCATTTCTTTCCCGCAAAGACCAGTCCGTGAGGCAGTGAAAGAGGGAATCAACGTAAAAAAAATATAAATGCTCTTTTCTTTCACCGAAAATGATTATCTTTGCACCAATGAAAAATATATTCGTTATGAAAGGAATCTCATGGCTGTGCGGTGCCGTGCTTCTTGCTTGCGCCACAACGGTATCTGCGCAGAAAATTGTGTTGAACGATATCAACAAAGGTGTCTATAGTGCTGAGTATCTGCGCACGGTAACCCCATTGCCCGACGGTGAGAGCTATGCTCAGATCAGTCAGGACGGTAAGCAGGTGGTGAGTTACTCGTATAAGACGGGTAAGCAGACGGGTGTGCTCTTTGATGTGGCGAACACCAAGAAAGAGCGGGTGAACGACTTCGATGACTATATCCTGAGTCCCGACGGGAAGAAGATGCTCATTCAGACACAGACAAAGCGCATCTACCGTCGTTCGTTCACGGCAGTATATTATATATATAATGTGGAGACCCGACTGATGGAGAAACTCTCCGACTACGGTCCGCAGCAGACTCCGATATGGAGCAACGACGGTCAGCAGGTGGCTTTCGTGCGGGATAACAACATCTTCTTAGTGAAGCTGCTCTATGACAATGCAGAGAGTCAGGTGACCAAGGACGGGAAGTTCAACGAGGTGATTAATGGTGTTCCCGACTGGGTGTATGAGGAGGAGTTCGGCTTCAACTCGGCCATGGCCTTCAATGCCGACGGCACGATGATCTGTTGGGTGCGTTTCGATGAGCGTGACGTACCGCAGTATAGTCTGCAGATGTTCAAGGGCATGCGCCCGGAAAGGAAGGAATACGCCACCTATCCTGGATCCTATGCCTACAAATATCCTAAGGCAGGGGAGAAGAATTCTAAGGTGAGTGTGCACAGCTTCGATATCCAGAGCAGGCAGACACGCACCCTGCAGGTGCCCGTGGATGCTGAGGGATATATCCCGCGCCTGAAGGCGACAGCCGATGCCCAGCGTATGATTGTCTATACCATGAACCGTCATCAGGACGAACTGAATATCTATGCCGTGAACCCGCGAAGCACCGTGTCACAGCTGCTGATCCAAGAGAAGGTGAACAAATACGTGAAGGAAGAGGCGGTGGAGAGTATCTGCCTCACCGATAACTTCATCCTCGTGCCCAGTGACCGCGACGGTTCGATGCAGCTGTATCTCTACAATAAGAACGGGCAGCTGATGAGGAAGGTGACCAACGTAAAGGGAGAGGTGAGCGAGGTGTATGGCTACGATGAGAAGACGGGCAACACTTACTACCAGGCAGCGGGAGAGAATGCCCTGAACCGTGAGGTCTATGTCACCCTGAAGAACGGGAAAACGCAGCGGCTAACGAACCGGGAGGGCTGGAATACCGCGATGTTCAGTCAGGGGTTCCGTTATTTCGTCAACCAATACAGCGACTGTCATACACCGTATGTCTATACCACCTGCACGGCTGAAGGCAAGACCTTAGCGACACTCTTGGACAACAAGGCACTGAACGAACGGATCAGCGGTCTCCGACTGCCGAAGAAGGAGTTTTTCACCTTCACTACATCAGAGGGGGTACAGCTGAACGGCGTGATGATCAAGCCCGTGGATTTCGATCCTTCCCGCCGCTATCCCGTCATCCTTTGGCAATATAGCGGACCGGGCAGTCAGCAGGTGAAGAACAGTTGGTCAATGGGATCGATGGGCAGTGGGGCTATGTTCGACAACTACCTCACGGAACAAGGATATATCGTGGCCTGTGTGGATGGCAGAGGAACCGGAGGACGAGGTGCCGACTTCGAGAAATGCACCTATCTGCGCTTAGGAGAGAAAGAGGCGCGTGACCAAGTGGAGACTGCACTCTATCTGGGAAGCCTGTCCTATATCGATAAAGAGAATATCGGCATCTGGGGATGGAGCTATGGCGGCTTCTGCACCCTGATGAGCATGAGCGAGGGTAGGGGCGTGTTTAAGTCAGGCGTGGCCGTGGCACCCCCCACCGACTGGCGCTTCTATGACACGATCTACACGGAACGGTTCATGCGTACACCGCAAGAGAATGCCGAAGGGTATGATGTCAATCCTACCCAGTGGGCTCCGAAACTGCATGGTGCCCTGCTGATCTGTCATGGTCTGGCTGATGACAACGTTCATCCGCAGAACACTTTTGAATATACCGAGGCTCTGGTACAGGCCGACAAGGATTTCCGGATGAATGTCTATACCAACCGGAACCATAGCATCTACGGAGGAAATACGCGCAACCACTTGCTGCGGCAGATCGTGAATCACTTCAACCAGACACTGAAATAGGTGGGCACAGAGATAGGGTGGCACGGTGGTACGGTGGCGCGGTGGTACGAGAATGCTATGATGCCGACAATATTACTTAAACAACAATAAATACTCGAAAATGAACAAATCAAAAAGAATGATGTGGGCTGTCCTGGCCATGTGGCTGGTACCACAGGGGATGAAAGCCCAGGAGGTGACGATCACCGTGACAAACGACGAGAAAGTACAGCGACAGGAGGTTGTGGAAGTAGAACTCTCAGCTGTCTGTGGGGCCTTGGGGATCCAAGCCGGCGAACCGTTCTTGGTGAAGAACGCACTGGGACAGGAAGTGATCTATCAGGTGACACACGATGGGAAACTGCTGTTGGATGCATCGGTCAGGCCTTGCGGCACCGCCGACTTCACCGTGGTGAAAGGGATGCCCCGTGCCATGAAGGTTTTCGTGACGGGAAAGCAATACCCCGAACGTGTGGATGATATCGCATGGGAGAATGACCGTACGGCATACCGTATTTACGGTCCTGCCCTGCAGAGAAGTGGAGAACGGGCCTTCGGCGTGGATGTGTGGGTAAAGAACACACCCGACCTGGAGGTGGAGAAGAGATATGTGACGGAGCTGACGAACCATCCGCAGATCGAAGCACTGAAGGCGGAGGGGAAGAAAGAGGAGGCACTGGCTATGGAAGAGGCCACGACCTACCATTTCGATCATGGCTACGGACTCGACTGCTATAAGGTAGGCCCAACCTTAGGGGGTGGGGCTCCGGCCTTGATGAACGGTGAGGAGCTGATCCTGCCGTATTGCTACAAGGATTATCAAATCCTCGACAACGGACCGCTGCGCTTCACCGTTCAGGTGTCGTATAACCCCACGATGATCCAAGGTGACCAGGTGGTGGAGAACAGAATCATCTCGCTGGATAAGGGCTCTAACTTCAACAAGTGTGTGGTTTGGTACGACGGACTGTCGAAACCTGCCAACCTGGCTATGGGGGTGGTGCTGCATCAGGAAGACCTGGAGACGTTGTTGCTGGGAAAGGACATGGTGCTGTATGCTGATCCCACGGACAACCCTGCCAAGCAGAATTTCCAGATCTATGTAGGCTGTCTGTTCCCGGACGGCGTCAACACCACCAAGACCATCATGAACAAGGAAGTGGTGAATGGAAATGCCGGACATGCCGTGGGGGTGACCACGGTGAAGTCGGGTGAACGCTACACCTACTACTTCGGTTCCGCATGGAGCAAGAACGATGTGCGCACGTTCAACGAATGGAAGCTCCGCGCCGAGGAGACAGTCAATGCCATCCATGCCCCGTTGCACACCGCAGTGAAATAGCTACAGCTGCAGGGAGGAAAGTTTTCCTCACCGGTGGGGGATTTGAATCTTGATACGTATTATATTAAAAAGGTTATATAAAACTGTTTTATGGCAAATAGATATTTATTAGGATTTGATGTCGGCAGTTCTTCTGTCAAGGCATCATTGGTTGATGCGGATACAGGTGTATGCGCTGCAACAGCTTTTTTCCCCGAGACAGAGGCTCCCATCATGGCTGTAAAGGCCGGTTGGGCTGAGCAGGATCCGGAGATGTGGTGGACAAACGCTAAACTGGCCTTCCAGAAGATCAAGGCTGAGGCGGGCGCCAAGGCCGAGGAGATCAAGGCCATCGGTATCTCGTATCAGATGCATGGCTTGGTTTGTGTGGACAAGAACCAGCAGGTGCTTCGCCCGAGTATTATCTGGTGCGACTCTCGTGCCGTTCCTTATGGAGAGAAGGCTTTCAATGCCCTAGGTGCCGAGAAGTGCCTGGGACATCTGCTGAATTCTCCGGGTAACTTCACCGCTGCGAAATTGGCATGGGTGAAAGAGAACGAACCGGAACTGTTTGCAAAGATCGACAAGATCATGCTCCCCGGTGACTACCTGGCCATGAAACTGAGTGGTACGGTAAATACTACCATCAGCGGACTCTCTGAGGGTATGATGTGGGACTTCAAGGAGAAGGCTCCTGCCAAGTTCCTGTTCGACTACTACGGCTTCGATGAGCGTCTGATCGCCGACATCGTGCCCACCTTCAGTGTGCAGAGTACGGTGAGCAAGGCTGCTGCTGAGGAACTGGGACTGCAAGAGGGTACACCGATATCTTATCGTGGTGGCGACCAGCCAAACAATGCCCTGTCGCTGAACGTGTTCAATCCGGGAGAGATCGCTTCTACCGCTGGAACGTCGGGCGTGGTTTATGGTGTGCTGGGCGAGGCCAACTATGATAAGAAGAGTAGGGTGAACACCTTCGCCCATGTGAACTACACCACCGATCTGGATCGTTTAGGTGTCCTTCTCTGCATCAACGGTACGGGTATCCTGAATGCCTGGGTGCGCCGCAATGTGGCTCCCGAGGGCATCTCCTATAGTGAGATGAACGAGATGATGGAGAATATCCCCATCGGTAGTGAGGGTATCACGATCATCCCCTTCGGCAACGGTGCAGAGCGCGTGCTGGAGAACCGTGAGGTGGGATGCTCTATCAACGGCATCAACTTCAACAAACACTCCAAGGCTCATATCATGCGTGCCGCCCAGGAGGGTATCGTCTTCAGCTTCTGCTATGGGATGGAAATCATGCAGCAGATGGGTATGGACATCAAGAAGATCCATGCCGGTAAGGCCAATATGTTCCTCAGCGAGATTTTCCGTAACACACTGGCAGGTGTGAGCGGTGCTACTATCGAACTCTATGAGACGGACGGCAGCGTGGGTGCTGCTAAGGGTGCCGGTATGGGCTGTGGTATCTACAAAGACCACGATGAGGCCTTCGCTACGCTGAAGAAACTGGCTGTGATCGAGCCCGATGACCAGAAGCGGACACAATATCTTGCCGCCTACACGGCATGGAAGGAGCAGCTGGCAAAAATCTGATGGCAGTTATCATTAACAAATTATTCATTATTCAATTTTAATACTAAAATTATGGCAAAAGAGTATTTTCCGTTTACCGGTAAAATTCCATTCGAAGGAAAAGACAGTAAGAATGTAATGGCTTTCCACTATTATGATCCTGAGAAGGTCGTGATGGGAAAGAAAATGAAGGATTGGCTGAAGTTCGCCATGGCATGGTGGCACACACTGGGTGGTGCCAGCGCTGACCAGTTTGGTGGACAAACCCGTTCATACGAGTGGGACAAGGCTGAGGATGCTGTTCAGCGTGCCAAGGATAAGATGGATGCCGGTTTCGAGATCATGGACAAACTGGGTATCGAGTATTTCTGCTTCCACGATGTTGACCTCGTTGAAGAGGGTGCCACCATCGCCGAGTATGAGGCCCGCATGAAGGCTATCACCGACTATGCTCAGGAGAAGATGAAGCAGTTCCCCAACATCAAACTGCTCTGGGGTACCGCAAACGTGTTTGGTAACAAACGCTATGCGAACGGTGCTTCTACCAACCCCGACTTTGACGTCGTGGCACGTGCCATCGTACAGATCAAGAACGCCATCGATGCTACCATCAAACTGGGTGGTACCAATTATGTGTTCTGGGGCGGTCGCGAAGGATATATGAGTCTGCTCAACACCGATCAGAAACGTGAGAAAGAGCACATGGCAACGATGCTGACCATGGCCCGCGACTATGCTCGCAGCAAGGGATTCCAGGGAACATTCCTCATTGAGCCGAAACCCATGGAGCCCTCAAAGCACCAGTATGACGTGGATACAGAGACCGTGATCGGCTTCCTGAAGGCACACAACCTTGACAAGGACTTCAAGGTGAACATCGAGGTGAACCACGCTACATTGGCTGGTCATACCTTCGAGCACGAACTGGCTTGCGCCGTAGATGCCGGTATGCTGGGATCTATCGATGCGAACCGCGGTGATGCCCAGAACGGATGGGATACCGATCAGTTCCCCATCGACAACTACGAACTGACACAGGCTATGATGGAGATCATCCGCAATGGTGGTCTGGGAAATGGCGGTACGAACTTCGATGCCAAGATCCGTCGTAACTCTACCGATCTGGAAGACCTCTTCATTGCTCATATCAGTGGTATGGATGCTATGGCACGTGCCTTGGAGAATGCCGCTGCTATCCTTGAGGAGAGCGAACTGCCCGCAATGAAGAAGGCACGCTACGCCAGCTTCGACAAGGGTATCGGTAAGGACTTCGAGGATGGTAAGCTCACACTGGAGCAGGTTTACGAGTATGGTAAGAAGGTGGAAGAGCCTAAACAGACCTCTGGTAAGCAGGAGAAGTACGAGACTATCGTGGCACTCTATGCAAAATAAAACGATGTAGCACTGCTCAACGGAAATCTTTTTCCACAAAAAGCAGGCTCATCAAAACCTTACGGCAGCATTTCTCTTGATGGGAAATGCTGCTGTTTGTGTTTGATAATAACCAAAACAAACAAAAATCTAAGAATTTATTAGATTTATTGGTAAAAAAGTTACAAATTATTTGTGTGTTTCAATAAAACTCCCTACCTTTGCACCCGATTTACAAACATAGAGTAATCATAGAGACAACAATGAAGCTGAGTTTGAACCTACACCTTATTAATATTATTCGACTGCAGGGAGCAGGCGGAAGTGAGAGGGTGTGCATATAACTTATGCTGAGTTTTTGATATAGAAACCTTTCCACTTCCACAGTGCGAAAGGTTTTTTATTTGATCATAAAATAACAAATATAAAAGAGAAAAAAAATGAGTGACAGATTGTTTATTTTCGACACGACACTGAGAGATGGCGAACAGGTTCCTGGATGTCAGCTGAACACAGTCGAGAAAATTCAGGTAGCAAAACAGCTGGAGCAGTTGGGCGTAGATGTGATCGAGGCCGGCTTCCCTATATCAAGCCCGGGTGATTTCAACTCGGTGATCGAGATCTCAAAGGCTGTGACATGGCCCACCATTTGCGCGCTGACCCGTGCGGTGCAGAAAGACATCGATGTTGCCGCAGAGAGCCTGCAGTATGCCAAGCACAAGCGTATCCATACAGGAATAGGTACGAGCGACTCGCATATCCGTTACAAGTTCAATTCCAATCGTGAGGAGATCATCGAGCGTGCGGTGGCTGCCGTAAAGTATGCCAAGAGGTACGTGGAAGATGTAGAGTTCTATGCAGAGGATGCGGGACGCACAGATAACGAGTATCTGGCACGGGTCATCGAGGCCGTGATCAAGGCGGGTGCCACTGTGGTGAATATTCCCGACACGACGGGTTATTGTCTGCCATCAGAGTATGGTGAGAAGATCAAGTATTTGATGGAGCATGTCGATGGCATCGAGAAAGCGGTGATCTCCACCCATTGTCATAACGATTTAGGCATGGCCACCGCCAACACTTTCAGTGGTGTGATGAATGGAGCACGTCAGGTGGAGGTGACCATCAACGGTATTGGTGAGCGCGCGGGAAACACCTCATTAGAGGAGATTGCGATGATCCTGAAATGTCATAAGCATCTGAATATCGATACGAACATCAATACCACCAAGATCTATCCCACCTCACGGATGGTCTCTGGTTTGATGAATATGCCCGTACAGCCCAACAAGGCCATCGTGGGGCGGAACGCCTTTGCCCATTCCAGTGGGATCCATCAGGATGGTGTGCTGAAGAATGCGCAGACTTACGAGATCATCAATCCGAAGGATGTGGGGCTCGACGACAACTCCATCGTGCTCACTGCCCGCAGTGGTCGTGCAGCCTTGAAATATCGCTTGGAGGTACTGGGTGTGAAGATCGACGACGAGAAGAAACTCGACAAACTGTATCAGAAGTTCCTGGCTTTGGCTGACAGGAAGAAGGAGGTGAACGACGAGGATATCCTGACACTCGCAGGTGCAGATCAGTCGGAGAATAGGGCTGTACGCCTTGACTTCCTCCAGGTTACTACTGGTATGGGCGTACGCAGTGTGGCCAGCATCGGACTTGACATCAGTGGACAGAAGTTTGAGGCCGCTGCTACGGGTAATGGTCCTGTGGATGCTGCCATCAAGGCACTGAAGAAGATTATACAGAAGCAGATGACCCTGAAGGAGTTCACGATCCAGGCTATCTCGAAGGGCTCCGATGATATGGGTAAGGTTCACATGCAGGTGGAATACGATGGTGGCATGTACTACGGCTTCGGCGCGAATACTGATATCGTCACTGCTTCGGTGGAAGCCTATATCGACTGTATCAACAAGTTCCGTAACTAAGAAAAATGACAGACCGAGGATGTAATAATCGTCCTGTTGTCTCGTTATCATTAACAGATATATAACACAGCTAATGAACACATTATTTGATAAAATCTGGGACAAGCACGTGGTGCAAATCGTTGAGGATGGTCCCACACAACTGTATATCGACCGTCTGTACTGCCATGAGGTGACCAGTCCGCAGGCATTCGACGGCATGAGGGCTCGTGGACCGAAATGTTTCCGCCCGAAACAGATATTCTGTATGCCTGATCACAACACGCCGACACACGACCAGGACAAGCCCATTGAGGACCCCGTGTCTAAAAAACAGGTGGATACCCTGAGTAGGAATGCTGCTGAGTTCGGGCTCACCCACTATGGGATGATGGACAAGAACAATGGCATCATCCATGTGGTGGGACCAGAGAAAGGACTGTCGCTGCCGGGGATGACCATCGTTTGCGGTGACTCCCATACCAGTACGCATGGTGCCATGGGAGCCGTGGCTTTTGGTATCGGGACCTCTGAGGTGGAGATGGTGCTGGCTTCACAGTGCATCCTCCAGCAGAAACCAAAGTCGATGCGTATCAGTATCAACGGTAAGCTGGGGAAGGGCGTGACAGCCAAAGACGTTGCCCTCTATCTGATGGCACAACTCTCCACGAGCGGAGCCACAGGCTATTTCGTGGAATATGCCGGCGACGTGGTGCGCGGACTATCAATGGAAGGACGCCTCACCCTTTGTAACCTCTCTATCGAGATGGGAGCGCGGGGAGGCTTTGTGGCTCCCGATGAGACCACTTTCGCTTATCTGAAAGGAAAGGAATATGCCCCGAAAGGGGATGCCTGGGAGAAGGCTGTGGCCTATTGGAAAACACTTCGGAGCGGTGAGGATGCCATCTTTGACAAAGAACTGGTATTTCAGGCTGAAGACATCGAGCCAAGGATCACTTATGGAACGAATCCCGGTATGGGAATAGGCATCCGTGAGACGATCCCTGCCATCGAAACGATCGATGAGGCAGGGAAGGTCAGCTTCCGGAAATCATTAGACTACATGGGATTCCGTGCTGGTGAGACACTGATGGGCAAACCGATCGATTATGTCTTCCTCGGAGCCTGTACCAATGGCAGAATAGAAGACTTCCGTGCCTTTGCCTCAGTGGTGAAAGGGAGACAGAAAGCTCAGGGCGTGACGGCATGGCTCGTACCGGGCTCGTGGGCCGTTGACCGTCAGATCCGTGAGGAAGGACTGGACCGGGTGCTGATGGATGCCGGTTTTGCCATCCGTCAGCCAGGATGTTCTGCCTGCTTGGCGATGAATGATGACAAGATTCCTGCCGGAAAGTATAGTGTTTCTACTAGTAACCGCAATTTCGAGGGGCGACAGGGACCGGGTGCCCGCACGATCCTCGCTTCACCGCTGACGGCTGCAGCCGCCGCCATTACGGGAAAGATCACCGATCCGAGAGAGTTTCTCTGATCGGAGGAGTATGTTTTATAATCCAAAGAACAATGAAACAGAAATTCAATATCATAACAAGTACGTGTGTACCCCTGCCGTTGGAGAATGTAGATACCGATCAGATTATCCCGGCACGCTTTCTGAAAGCCACCGACAAAGAGGGATTTGGTGATAATCTCTTCCGCGACTGGCGGTACGATAAGGAAAACCGCCCTGTTGCCGATTTCGTGTTGAACGATCCTACCTATGCAGGATGTATCCTGGTGGCAGGAAAGAACTTTGGCTGTGGATCGTCACGGGAACATGCCGCATGGGCCATCGCAGGGTATGGCTTCCGAGTGGTGATCAGCAGCTTCTTCGCAGATATCCACAAGAACAACGAACTGAATAATTTTGTGCTGCCAGTGGTGGTGAGCGAGGCTTTCCTGCAGGAACTGTTCCAAACGATCAAGGCAGACCCGAAGACACTCGTTGAAGTCGATCTGCCTCAGCAGACAGTCACGAACAAAACCACTGGGCGGCAGGAGCATTTCGAGATCAACGGATACAAGAAACATTGTCTGATGAATGGTCTTGACGACATCGATTACCTGATCCAAAACAAGGATAAGATCGAGCGTTGGGAAGAAAATAACCGATAGAAATGGGAACCAGCGAGAAAATCAACTCGTATAACCGCATACAGCCCTTCGTGGAGATCATGGACTGTACGCTGCGTGATGGTGAGCAGACTTCCGGCGTGAGCTTCCTGCCCCATGAGAAACTGATGATTGCCCGTATGCTGCTGAAGGATATCAACGTCGATCGTATCGAAGTGGCATCCGCCAAGGTCAGCGAGGGTGAGAAGGATGCGGTGAAGATGATCTGCCGCTATGCACGACAGATGGATATGCTCAGCCGTGTGGAGGTGCTGGGTTTTGTGGATGGCGGGGCCTCCATCGACTGGATCGCCGATACGGGGTGTGTGGTCATCAACCTGCTGGCCAAAGGATCCTTGCGACATTGTGAGCAGCAGCTGCACAAAACACCTGAGGAGCATATCGCTGATATCCGCCACGAATTGGAGTATGCGGCACAGAAAGGAATCCGTGTCAACCTCTACTTAGAGGATTGGAGTAACGGCATGAACGATTCTCCCGAATATGTGTATCAGATGATGGATGCCCTCTCCAAACCCATCACGGTGAATGGTGAATCTTTTGGCATCCAGCGCTTTATGTTGCCAGACACTTTAGGCATCCTGAATCCCTTGAAGGTGATCGAGTATATGCGGAAGATGCAGAAACGTTATCCGAACACCCATTTCGACTTCCACGCTCATAACGATTACGATCTGGCAGTGAGTAACTCTTTGGCAGCCGTGCTGAGTGGATGCAAAGGGCTCCATGTCACGGTGAACGGGTTGGGTGAACGATGCGGAAATGCCCCGTTGTCGAGTGTGCAGGTGATTTTGAAAGATCAGTTCCATGCCAAGACCCATATCCGGGAGGATCGTTTGAATGACATCAGCCGACTGGTGGAAGGCTACAGTGGCATCGCCATCGCACCCAACCAGCCGGTCATCGGTGAGAATGTGTTCACGCAGGTGGCCGGTGTGCATGCCGATGGTGACAACAAGGGCGAACTCTATTACAACCTTCTGAAACCGGAACGTTTCGGACGGAAACGGGAGTATGCGCTGGGAAAGAACAGCGGAAGAGCCAACATCGCCAAGAACCTGGAGGAGTTAGGACTCGAACTGACTCCAGAGCAGACCAAGAAGGTGACACGGCGAATCACCGAGTTGGGTGACAAAAAGGAACTGGTGACACAGGAAGACCTGCCCTATATCGTGTCGGATGTGCTGAAGCATGATGCGCCTGAAGACAAGGTGAAACTGGTGAGCTATGTGGTATCAACCGCTTATGGCCTGAAGCCGGGGGCGAACATCAAGGTGGAGATCAACGGCAAACAATACGAGGCATCAGCCACGGGCGACGGTCAGTATGATGCCTTCGTCAAATCCTTGCGGTATATTTATAAGAAATACCTGAACCGTACATTCCCGATCCTGGCCAATTATGCAGTGACCATCCCACCAGGCGGACGGACAGATGCCCTTGTACAGACTGTCATCACCTGGAACAATGGCGGGAAACTGATCCGAACGCGTGGACTGGATGCCGACCAGACTGAGGCTGCCATCAAGGCAACATTTAAAATGCTGAATATCTTTGAGTCAGAACAAACTAATCAATCAAATATCCAATAGTATGAAACTGAAAATAGCAGTACTGCCCGGTGATGGTATTGGACCGGAAATCATGAAACAGGGTGTGGCGGTCATGGACGCGATTGCCAGAAAATTCAACCACGAGTTCCTCTATGAGGAGGCAATCTGCGGGGCTCATGCCATCGATGCGGTGGGCGACCCCTTCCCAGAGGAGACATTCCAGACGTGTATGAGGGCGGATGCCGTGCTTTTCGCAGCGGTGGGCGACCTGCGCTTCGACAATGATCCCACGGCAAAGGTCAGACCCGAGACAGGCTTACTGGCCATGCGCAAGAAACTGGGACTGTTCGCGAACGTTCGCCCCGTCGCCACTTTCGACTGCCTGCTCCACAAGAGTCCGCTGAAGGACGAGCTGTTGAAAGGAGCCGACTTTGTGGTGATCCGTGAGCTCACGGGTGGTATGTACTTCGGGGAAAAGTATCAGGACAATAACAAGGCCTATGATACAGATCTCTATACTCGTCCGGAAATAGAGCGGATCCTGAAGGTAGGCTTCGAGACTGCCCGGAAGCGGAAGAAACATCTTACCGTGGTGGACAAGGCAAACGTACTGGCATCGTCACGTCTCTGGCGGCAGATCGCCAAGGAAATGGAAGGACAGTACCCTGATGTCACCACCGATTATATGTTCATCGACAATGCATCGATGCGCGTACTCACCGAACCGCGTTTCTTCGATGTGATCGTGACGGAGAATACCTTCGGTGATATCCTGACCGACGAGACCAGTTGTATCACCGGAAGTATGGGACTGCAGCCATCGTCATCTCTGGGTGAACACACGCCGCTCTTCGAACCCGTTCATGGCTCCTGGCCGCAAGCAGCAGGACAGAACCTCGCGAACCCACTGGCACAGATCCTCTCGGCAGCGATGCTCTTGGAGCACTTTGGCCTGAATGACGAAGGGAACTTGGTGCGTGAGGCTGTCAATGCCAGCTTGGATGCCCATGTGCGAACACCCGAGATCCAAGTGGATGGGGGAGAGAAGTACGGCACAAAGGAAGTGGGCGAGTGGATCGTCAACTATATCAATCAAAAGTAATATTTGTGAAAAAAACAAATACTTGTTGCATCGTTGACGAAGTTTTCGTACTTTTGCGGCGATGAAACATACCCTTATTATTTTGTGGAGTCTGCTGGTGACACTCTCATTACAGGCTCAAGAGAACCGCCTGCTCCGTGACAGTCTGAAGAAGGTTGCGGAGCAGGTGGAGTATCATCCCGATTCCGTAGAACTGCGACTGCAGAAGGCTGCACTGAACATGCAACTGGAACAATGGGAATATGCCAAAGATGAATACGATGTGGTGATCAGACTGGAACCGAAAAACCTTACGGCACATTATTACAGAGCATACGCCAACGAAAAACTCTACCGCTACCACTTTGCTCGTTATGACTATGAGACAGTGCTCACACAGGCACCGTCGAACTTCGAGGCTCGTTTGGGACTTGCCCTCCTCAACCAGAAAGACAAGCGCTATCAGGAGGCGATGGACCAGATCAATGTCCTTGTGCAGCAACACCCCGACAGTGCCATCGCCTATGCGGCACGGGCTGGTATGGAGAAAGAACGCGAACTGTATTCGCTGGCGGAATACGACTATTCCCAAGCACTGGAGATCGAGCCAGGGAATACCGACTACCTGCTGGCAAGAGCCGATTTGCGCCTCACACTCGGAAGGATCACTGAGGCGCGTGAGGATCTCGACTTGCTGGTGGCATTAGGCGTGCCCCGTGTGTCTTTAGCTGCCTTTTATCGGAGACTGAAAAGATGAGAGACTTTGCGGCAATAGATTTCGAGACGGCCAACAACGAGCGTACAAGTGTGTGTTCGGTGGGTGTGGTTGTCGTGAGGGGAGGGGAGTTGGTGGATTCCTTCTATTCGTTGATCCATCCTGAGCCCAACTACTATTATTATTGGAACACCCGGGTGCACGGTCTGACCAGACAGGACACAGAAGAGGCACCTGTGTTTCCCGTTGTATGGAAACAGATCGAGCCGCTCATCGAAGGACTGCCGCTGGTGGCTCATAACAAGGCTTTCGATGAGTCGTGCCTGAAGGCGGTGTTCCGTTGCTATCAGATGGACTACCCCGATTATCCGTTCTACTGTACTTGTATCGCTTCCCGCAAAGCTTTCCCTTTTGCACCGAACCATCAGCTGCACACCATTTCAGAACTCTGCGGATATCATCTCGAGAACCATCACCATGCTCTTGCCGATGCAGAGGCTTGTGCATGGATAGCAAGGGAAATCCTGTAGCCTTTCATAACATGTTCAAAAAGACATAAAAAAAAGTGACAAGCTTCACAGCTGATCACTTCATATCTCAATAGGTATTAGTTTTTAAGGTAAAAAGATTGTTTTCAGGATAACGATGCAAAGGTAGCCCACTTTTTTTAAATATCCAAAAGATTTTCTTACATAATTTTTCTTAATTGGGTTGTGTGGGCGCACATAATCTGAATTTAAGATTATTTAAGAGTTTCTTTGTGCAAACGTTTGTCAAATATCTTGATGAATCTCACAGATGTCTATGGGGTGGAATCGGGATAACACCATTTCATCCCTTTTTGATAGAGAACAGAAAAGTCAGTCCTCCCGACGGCGGTGTGCTTACTGTGATGGTACCGCCGTGGAGCATCACGGCATTCTTGACGATCGACAGTCCGAGGCCTGTTCCGCCCATTTCACGGCTGCGGCCTTTGTCTATCCGATAGAAACGTTCAAAGATACGTGGCAGGTGTTCGGCAGGAATACCTGTTCCATTATCTTTGAAAATGAAGTGCCAGCTGTCGGCTTGCTGTTCTGCAGACACTTCAACGGTTGTTCCCTGTCCGGCATAGTTGATGGCATTGTCGATCAAGTTGCGGAAAATGCTGTAAAGGAGTGAGTAATTGCCATGGATGATGATGTCTTGCGGCAGAAAGTTATGAAGCGTCATCTGTCGGTTCTGCATGGTAAAGGCCGTTTCTTGTGCGATGTCGGCAAAAAGGACGGAGACATTGACGCGCTCTGTCGTGATCATGTCTTTGGCATAGTCCATGCGGTTGAGGGTTGAGATGTCCTGAAGCAAGGTTGTCAGACGGTTGGCCTGGGCATTGGTGCGGATGATGAACTGGTTCTTCACCTCTTCCGGCATGTCGGGACTTTCGAGGATGGTGTCTGTATAACCGAGGATGCTGGTAACGGGTGTCTTCAGTTCGTGGGCAATATTCTGGGTCAGTTCACGTCGCAGGCGATTCTCCTTCTCTGCCTGTTCACGACTGATCCGCTCGTCCATCCGCTTGGCATAGTGGAACAGCAGGAAGCCAAGGCCTGCCATCACCACCAATGAGAATAGCAGCAGGTGCCAGTCGCTGACCTCATCGAACGGTACGATAAATTTTCGGTCATAGTCCTCAAAGAGGATAAAAATAGTGGCATACGCTAAGAAAATAACCATAACACTTAGCCACATCTTTCGTCCTTCGGATAGTCTTTTCATCATACGCGGTAGCAAATTAATCCCTTTTCACTTTCCCTTATTCACTATTCCCTTTTCATCTTTCCCTATCAAAGCAGTATCCAAAGCCTTTGCGAGATACCAGACAGGCGGCATAGCGGTTTAGCTTCTTGCGCAGTCGGGCCACGTTCACATCCACCGTTCGCTCAGTGACGATAACATCCTGAGGCCACACCCTGTCGAGCAACTGTTGTCGGCTGAACACCTGTCCGCGATGTCTCAGTAATAAGATCAGCAGTTCGTATTCCGTGCGGGTGAGGGCGATGGACTCACCGTCAAGGGTGACAGTCTTATGAGCGGTATTGACAACAAGTCCCTCGAACCGAAGGTCGTCCTCCTGTTGTGAAGGGTCTGGACTGGTCTTTCCTCTTCCCAGCACAGCTTTTACCCTTGCCATCACCTCTCTGACCGAGAAGGGCTTCGTCACGTAGTCGTCAGCCCCGAGCGCAAATCCTTTCAGGGTATCGTCCTCTGTGTCCTTGGCCGTCAGGAAGATGATGGGGATATGCCGTGTCTGCTCATCCTCTTTCAAGCGCTTGGCCAGTTCGAAGCCCGACATGCCCGGCATCATCACGTCGAGCAGCATGAGATGATAATATTGAAAGACGGGAGAATGGAAAGATGGAGGTTCTGCCAATTCTCGTCCTTCACTGTTCCCGCTTTTCAATTCTTCAATTTTTTTCAGAACCTCTTCCGCTGAGTGGGCTGCTTCTGCAAGATACCCTTTTGCTTGGAGGTTGAAAAGCAGAATGTCGCACAGGTCATGCTCGTCGTCAACGACTAATATTCTCTTTTGTTCCATATGGGTGCAAAGATACTGAATTCTCCTGACATGACCAAATAACAGTGCAGGGCTATAGTGTTTTATGTAATATTGTTCTTCTTTTCTTTGGCGCAAAGAAATATTCTTCAATCTTTTCTTTGGCATAAAGAAAACTTCTTTATTCATTCTTTTCTTTGGTGCAAAGAAAACTTCTCTGTCACTCTTTTCTTTGGCGCAAAGAAAAGAGACAAAAGAAACATCCACCCCAACCCGTCCTTCCCCTATATGGGAAGGCTCAACCGCTCCTACTCGTCGCTCTTTCACAAAGGTAAGCTCGCCCCATCAAAGGGGCGGCTTGTTTTTTTGTCGGCTTACGCAATGAACGCTGATCATTGTACTTTGAACTATGAACTATGAACTATGAACTTTGAACAAAGGTAAGCTCGCCCCATCAAAGGGGCGGCTTGATTTTTTGTCGGCTTACGCCTGTGCCCTTGCGCCAGTGTGATTTTATCTGTGCTCTTGTGCCAATGCTCTTGTACCGGTATCCTTGTACAAATGCGCTTGCGCCAAACTTGATGGAATATTGCTCCCTTTTGATAATCACCGTTGTGATGATTTATAGCGAATCAGAAACCCTTATACTCGATGCTGCAGAATAACTTATTCGTTGGAGTGGAGATACAGAAAAGTTACTGACCCCACCCCTTACCCCTCCCCTACGATGGGAGGGGAGCTGCTGCGCTGTGGGAGCCTACCCCCAACCCCTCCCAAGAGGAGGGGAGCTACTGCGCTGAGTACACATGCTTCAAAGTCATATGCGGTGAGTCCGCATGGCACTCCCTCCCTTTGGGAGGGTAGGGGTGGGCCTCCTGACCGCATGGCACCCCCTCCCTTTGGGAGGGCAGGGGTGGTCTTCCTGTCCGCATGGCATTCCCCTCCCATCGTAGGGGAGGGGGTGGAGCGTAGCGAGGGGTGGGGTCAGTAATTTTGCTCTGCTTGATTTGAGATTCTCCGTTGACTCCATTCACTCTGTGTGAAAATATTGTCAGGATAATTCGTAATTATTTAATGGTTGTGAAAGAATGCTAATTGAATGGTTGGACAAACTCAGAGTGTACAGAAGTGTCTAAAAGTGCCTTTTGGTGCAAGTAAAGTCTGTTTGGGATCCAAGTAGAGTCTGATTGAGATGCAAGTAGAGTCTGTTTTGACCCCAAGTAGAGTTTAAGTAACGTTTACGTAGGCTCTATTTAGGGTTGTTCCAGACGTTTCTAACACCTGTTCCACCGTCATCTACGACTCGTTCTGCCTTCACCTTCCACTTGTAGATGCCGTCGGAACGGGTGAAAACACCGTTCCGAACGACTCTTAGATAACGTTTCCTCGAAAAATCACGATTTCAACTTGTGAGTTTTATGGATCGCCTCGAAAGAAAATATAGTCTTTTTGATCCAAAAGTACTATGTTTTTGACCCCTAATTACTATGTTTTTTGACTCTAAATACATGGTTTTTGCAAAGCGGGAATGCTGGATTTTACTAACACATTCATTATCAACCACTTACTAAACCTCGTCAGAATCGCTCAAATTCGACCGATAGGGCACTTGTTTCTTCCCGTGCCCGTATTTTGCGTTAAACGAAGTTAATTTGTCAATATCGTTTGATTTTTTAACAATTCGTTGGGAAGGAAGTCAGAGTTCCGATTACTGTCTGCCGAACCTTGCCTCGACAACGTTGACGACATAGTCGCCGAGTTTCTCTAACTCGTTGATCATATCAACGTAGAGGGTGCCGACGGCATAGTCATAGACATGGTCATTCACCGCACTCACATTCTCAGTCTTCAGTTGCTGCCGCAGCAGGTTGATATCGTTCTCTATGCGGAACGTCTCTCGGATGTCGTGATCAGAGCGATGACCGTGCATCACGATGTTCATTTGTTCGAGGGCTTCGTTGCAGAGCATCATGAGGGCTTGCAGCTGTTTGTTCTGGTGGTCGGTGAATATCTTGCCCGACTCCTGTTTGCGGTCAAGGGTGCGTGACAGTTTGTAGCAGGCATCACCGATAGACTCCAGTTCGCTGATCTCGCGCATCATCTGACGGATTTTCTGTTTCGTCTCATCACTCAGATGACCGTCGCTCACCTGTTCCAGATAGCGGGCGATTTCGATCTCCATCTTGTCGGTCATGTCCTCTTCGCGTTCTATCTGCTTGAACAACTCGGCGAAATCTTTCTGGTCTGACTCAAAGAACAAGGTGCGCACCATGCCGAACATATCAGCGACACGCTCTGCGAAGGCTGCCGTCTCCTTCTGTGCCTGAAGGACGGCAATCTCAGGTGTCTGCACCAGGTTCGACTGGATATATTGCAGTCGGAACTCCTCTTTCTTCGCAACTTGTGACTTTTCGGGCAGCAGCCAGCATACGACGCGTTCCATCTGCGGAACGAACCAGATGAGAATGGCAGTATTGATCACGTTGAAGCATGTGTGGAACATGGCCAGTACAACGGGTAAACGAAGCGACTGTCCGCCTGCCGTGGGGTCGTAGCCCACGATCTGGCACACCATGTTGACAAACGGGTAGAATACGATGAGCACCCACATTACACCGAACACATTGAACAGCAGGTGGGCGAGGGCAGCGCGCCGAGCCTGGGTGTTGGAACCGAGGGCTACGAGGTTGGCGGTGGCTGTCGTACCGATATTCTCACCCATCACTAAGGCGATACCCAAGTAGATCGGCAGCACCCCTGTGGAGCAGAGCAGAATGGTGATGGCCATGACGGCTGCCGACGACTGTACGATGCAGGTGATCAGGGTACCGATGGCCAAAAAGGCCAGGATGGTGAGATGACTCGATGTGTCGAACGAGGCGAAGAAGGCGATCACCGCCTCGTTGTGCTCTAAGTCCATCGATTTTCCCGCGCTGCTCAGCATCACCAATGACAGGAACATAAAGGCCGTGCCATACAGGAAGTCGCCCACATAGCGGTGACGTTTCTTGTAGATGAGGACCATTCCGATGAGGAACGAGGGATAGACAATATTGGTCAGATCGACATTGTAGCCTAACGACATGATCCACGCCGTCAGTGTCGTACCGATGTTGGCTCCCATGATGACAGAGATGGCCTGCGACAGTGTCAGCAGTCCTGCCGACACGAACGAAACGGTCATCACCGTTGTTGCCGATGACGATTGTACGGCACAGGTGACAAGTGTTCCCGTCAGCATGCCTGTGATGCGGTTGGTCGTCATTTTGGCAAGGATGTGTCTCAGCTGGGGACCTGCCAGTTTCTGCAATGCCTCACTCATCATGCGCATGCCGTAAATCAGGAGACCCAGCGAACCAAGAAGGTGCAGTGCTACCAATACATAATTTTGATTTGTTTCCATATAACTAAGATGATTTGAATGCAAAGGTAGGGGCATTCTTCGTGCTTGCCAAGAAAAATGTGTTACGATATGGTTACAATATAGCTGGATAGTCATAAATCATCCTAAAAACCGAAATTTTATCGGTCAATCATGGTCGGTTTTAACATGAAATGACTAATTTTGCGGCATCATATAAGGAGAAACGGTATGAAAAGTGATTTTGAAAAGATGCGCAGTGAGGAGTTCTATGACTTTACGAGCGAGGAATGCTTGACGAGTTACTATAGAGCCAAGCATATTTGTGCGAAACTGCAAACCATGACTGTCGAGGACGAGGATTACCGAAAGACGATAGAGGAGTTGATTCCAGGTATCCCGGAGTCATCTACAGTGTCACCACCATTCCATTGCGACCACGGACATGGCATCCGATTGGGCGAGAATGTGTTCATCAACTACAATGGTACCATGCTCGACGGAGGTATGATCACCATCGGCACCAATACACAGGTCGGTCCGAACTGTCAGTTCCTGACTCCGAACCATCCTATCGACTATGTGGAACGTCGCAAACCGATAGAACGATGCTCACCGATAACCGTTGGCGAAGACTGTTGGTTGGGAGGGGGCGTCACGGTGTGTCCCGGAGTGACCATTGGCGACCGTTGTATCATTGGGGCAGGCAGTGTGGTGGTTAAAGATATACCATCCGACTCGATAGCCGTAGGCAATCCATGTAGAGTCATCCGTCGTCTGACAAAAACAGATACCCCATCAAACAAAACAAGATGAGAACAAGGATATTGATGATAATGTTGGGTGTGACCCTGTGTGGCTACGCACAACCGAGAGTGGAGAAGACAATGAGTGATGGCTGGCAGTTCTCACGTGACGGGAATCACTGGGAAACGGTGAGAGTGCCCCACGACTGGGCCATCAGCGGTCCTTTTGACAAGAAATGGGACTTGCAGGTGGTAGCCATCGAGCAGAACGGTGAGAAGGTGGCCACCGAGAAATCGGGCCGTTCAGGAGCACTCCCCTGGATCGGTGAAGGACAATATAAATGCTCCTTCGAGGTTCCCCACGGGTATGCCCATGCCGAGCTGCTCTTTGATGGTGCGATGAGTGAGCCCGTGGTATATATCAACGGGCATGAGGCGGGGCACTGGGCTTATGGCTACAACTGCTTCCGTGTGGATGCCACACCTTATTTAAATAAAGAGAACCAGCCTAACGAGGTATGGGTGAAACTCAGGAACGTGGAAGAGAGCAGTCGGTGGTATCCCGGAGCAGGCATCTACCGTCCGGTGAAGCTGATCTGTACGCAGAATACGCGTCTCGACGACTGGGGCACATTTGTCCGTACTTCGCGAATAGAGGGGGAGCGTGCATGGGTTGACGTGGATCTTCAGGTGGCAACCGACCGACAGTCAATGGCGGATCTCGCCGCTGAGGTAGCCCTCATTGATGAACGAGGCAGAACGGTCGTTGCGGGGCATGACGATGTCGGTGAAGACGGTCGTGTGGCGATGCAGCTCGTGATGAACAAAGCACAGCTGTGGACACCCGAGACGCCCCATCTGTATCAGGTGGTCGTCAGCCTGTACCAGAACCATCAGCTCATCGACGAGCAACGTTTCAAGACGGGCATCCGCACCATCCGGGTGAGTAAGGAGAAAGGATTTGAGCTGAACGGGGTGTCCCGTAAGATTCAAGGGGTATGCTTGCATCATGACTTAGGACCGCTGGGGGCAGCGGTGAATAAGGCCGCACTGACTCGTCAGATCCTGCTGATGAAGGAGATGGGAGCCGATGCCATCCGAACGAGTCATAACATGCCCTCGCAGATGCAGATGGAGCTTTGCGACTCGTTGGGAATGATGGTGATGGCCGAGAGCTTCGATATGTGGATCTATCCCAAGTGCAAGAACGGGTATGCCCGTTTCTTCAAGGAATGGAGCGACAAAGACATCGAACGGTTGGTGCGGGCACATCGTAACCATCCGTCGATCGTGATGTGGAGCATCGGCAACGAGATTCCTGAGCAATGGAGCGAGGAAGGGCGCCAGATCTCTGAGCACCTGCAGGATATCTGTCACCGACTGGATCCCACACGACCGGTGACACAGGGACTTGACAAGGCTGAGGAAGCCCTGAAGAGTGGCTTCGCCCAAGTGATGGATGTGCCTGGCTTCAACTACCGCGTTCACAAATACCCCGCCAATATCCGGCAACTGCCCAAGGGCTTCCTGTTAGGCAGTGAGACCGCTTCCACCGTGAGCAGTCGTGGCTTCTACCGTTTCCCGGTGAAAGAAACGGTCAGCATCCCCTATAAGGACGGTCAATGCTCCAGCTACGATACGGAGAATTGTTCGTGGAGCAACCTCCCCGAGGATGATTTCATCGCACAGGAAGACCTGAGCTATACCATCGGACAGTTTGTGTGGACAGGTTTTGACTATCTCGGAGAGCCCACACCCTATGATGAGTACTGGCCCTCGCGCAGCAGCTATTTCGGCATCTGCGACTTGGCCGGACTGCCTAAAGACAGGTATTATCTCTACCGAAGTGTATGGAACCGCGACAGTCATACCATTCACCTGCTTCCTCACTGGACTTGGCCGGGTAGGGTAGGGAAGGTGACACCCGTTTATTGCTACACCGACTACCCCTCTGCTGAACTGTTCGTGAACGGGGTGAGTCAGGGCAGACGCACGAAAGACAGGCACAAGAAACTGGACCGGTACCGTTTGCGCTGGAATGATGTCGTCTATCAGCCCGGCGAACTGCGTGTGGTGGTATATGACCAAGAGGGTAGGGCCGCTGGCGAGGAAATCATCAGGACAGCCGGAAAACCTGATCACCTGTTGTTGGAAGCCGACAAAACTGTGCTCTGCGCCGATGGGGAGGACATGACATTCGTCACGGTAAGCATGGTGGACCGGATGGGGAACCTTGTACCGGATGCCGACCACTCACTGACCTTCGAGGTGGAGGGACAGGGGGTGTTCCAGGCCGCATGCAACGGTGATGCCAAGTCGCTGGAGCCCTTCACCCAGCCCCGTATGAAACTGTTCAACGGGAAACTGGTGGTTGTAGTGAGGTCAACATCTTGTCCGGGAGAGATCACGCTACGTGTGAAAGCCGAGAAACAAAAAATGGAACAAACCTTACATTTTTCCTCCAAATAGTTGCTCATTTCATAAAAAATGTGTAATATTGCACGCTGAAAAGAAAAAATAGCATAAAAATGAAAGATATCAAGGAATATTGGCAGCCAGAATTGGAGACCATGCCACGCGAGGAGTTAGAGAAACTGCAGGTAAAGAAACTGAAGGAAAGCATCAGGGTGGCGATGAAAAGTGAGTTCTACGGAAAACGTTTTGCCGAGTTAGGACTCACACCCGATGATTTCAATACAGTGGCCGACATCCGTAAGATTCCTTTTACCACGAAGCAGGACCTGAGGGATAACTATCCCTTCGGACTGGTAGGCGGTGATATGAAGGATGCCATCCGTATCCACTCTACCAGTGGTACGACAGGGCATCCCACTGTTGTCACCTATTCCCGTCATGACATCGACTCTTGGGCCAATATGATTGCCCGTGACATGTATATGGTGGGATGCCGCGACACCGATGTGTTCCAGAACTCTTCTGGCTATGGTATGTTCACCGGAGGACTGGGTTTCCAGTACGGTGCCGAGAAGTTAGGAGCTACCACGGTGCCAGCTGCTGCCGGTAACTCAAAACGACAGATCATGTTCATCAAGGATTTCGGCACGACTTGTCTGCATGCCATCCCCTCGTATGCCGTCCGTTTGGCCGAGGTGTTCCAAGAAGAAGGTATCGATCCGCGATCCACGAAACTTCGTACCTTGTTTATCGGTGCTGAACCTCATACTGATGAGCAACGCCGCCGCATCGAACGACTGTTGGGAGTGAAAGCCTACAACTCGTTCGGTATGACCGAGATGAACGGTCCCGGCGTGGCCTTCGAATGCAAGGAACAGGACGGTATGCACCTGTGGGAGGACAATTATATCCTCGAAATCGTGGATCCAGACACCTTGGAGCCTGTTCCCGACGGACAGATCGGAGAGATGGTGCTCACCACGCTCGACCGTACGATGATGCCGATCCTACGCTACCGCACACGTGACCTCACCCGTATCATTCCCGGTGAGTGCAAGTGCGGACGCACCCATCGCCGCATCGACCGTATCAAGGGACGTACCGATGATATGTTCATCATCAAGGGTGTGAACGTGTTCCCGATGCAGGTGGAGAAGATCCTCGTGCAGTATCCAGGACTGGGAAGCAACTACCTGATCACCCTCGATACTGAGGATGACAATGATATCATGACCGTGGAGGTTGAATTGGATGACATCAACACCGATGTCTATCCCGAACTCCAGAAAATGACACGTAACATCCAACGTGCCCTGAAGGATGAGATCTTGTTGACACCGCGTGTGAAACTGGTCAAGAAAGGCTCTCTGCCCGTGAGTGAAGGGAAAGCCGTCAGAGTGAAAGATCTGCGCGAGGGACGTTCCTAATAGTTCATGTTTTTGGATATGAAACGGATGTTTTTAATCATGGTGACCTGTGCTATGATGACGGTTGTCTGTGCACAGGTTACAATGCGTGATGTTTGGCAGTCAATGCCCGACCATCTCGTTCCTTATCTCCATCAGAACCTTCGTGTAGAGCAGCTTGAATTACAGGATATGAAGGCAGAAGCCGAGGTGAAGAACCTGTTGAATGGTACAAGTATAATGGACACGCTCACAGTGGATTACACATTTGTGCGTCTGTCGGAACACTCCACACTTGCACTCAAGCTCCTGACACGTCCTGACTCCACCCAGATCATCTGTTTCGTGAAGACGGTGATGGCACCCGAGGCGGAGAGTGAAGTGAACTTCTACGACGTGAACTGGCAGCCCCTCGACATTCCCAGCGGACTCCCCTTGCATGAGTCAGCTGATGCCTTGCTCTCGCAGATGACGGCAAGGCCGGTCGGTATGGAGGAGGAACGTTTTGAAGAACTGCGCAAGATGATCGATCCCGTGATGTGCCAGGTCGAGCTGTCACCCGCTGCTCCCACGCTTGTCATGCGCCTGTCCATTCCTGCACTCACTCAGCAGGAACGTGATGATATTTCACCTATTATAAAGCCAATAACCTTTAAATGGGATGGCAAAACTTTTAAAGAATATTAATTATTGATGATAATTTGATTCTTTTTATTTTTAGAACAAAATAAAGAATTAACTTTGTACCGTGTTTTTCATGGTATTAGATTATTAAGGTTAAATTAAGATTGGTTGTCGTGAGACAATCAATTTTTTTTTGCCATTATTTAAGGGATTTATTTTGCGCTTATCTGTTTTTTCGTTAACTTTGCGCCCAAATAAATAGAACATGATATGAATCTGAAAGTTCGTTTGGCACTGATGAACTTCCTACAGTTCGCAGTGTGGGGTGCTTATCTTACGTCGATGGGCACATACCTGGTACATTTAGGCCTTGCTTCGCAGATCGGTTGGTTTTACGCCATGCAAGGTGTTGTCTCAATCTTCATGCCTGCCCTGATGGGAATCATTGCCGATCGGTGGGTTCCTGCACAACGGCTGTTAGGACTCTGCCATCTCATCGCTGGTCTTTTCATGTTCGCCGCCGCCTACTATGCGGTGTCTGCCGACCAGGGGGCGAGTTTCGGTACCTTATTCACCCTGTATAGCATGAGTGTGGCATTCTACATGCCCACACTGGCCCTGACCAACAGCGTTGCCTATAATGCCCTGACGAATGCAGGGATGGATACTGTGAAGGATTTCCCGCCTATCCGTGTGTTCGGCACAGTGGGCTTCATCTGTACCATGTGGTTCGTTGACCTGATGGGATACCAGCCCAACCAGAACCAGTTCGTCACCTCGGGTGTCATTAGCATCATTTTGTTCTTATACACCTTCACCCTGCCAGCCTGTCCGGTGAGCAAGGGCGGTGAGAAGAAGAGTCTTGTGGATGCCTTCGGACTGCGTGCCTTCACGTTGTTCAAACAGAAGAAGATGGCTATCTTCTTTATTTTCTCCATGCTGCTGGGGGTGAGTCTGCAAATCACCAACGGTTTTGCCAACCCATTCATCTCAAGTTTCTCCAGTATCCCGGAGTATGCCGACACCTTCGGTGTACAGCATGCCAATATCCTGATCTCTTTGTCACAGATCAGTGAGACCTGCTGTATCTTGCTCATCCCGTTCTTTATGAAACGCTATGGCATCAAGAACGTGATGCTGATCGCCATGTTTGCATGGGTGTTGCGCTTCGGTTTGTTCGGCACGGGCAATCCGGGCAGTGGCGTCTGGATGTTCGTCCTGTCGATGATCGTGTATGGCGTAGCTTTCGATTTCTTTAATATCAGTGGATCTCTGTTTGTGGACAAGACCACCTCTCCTGAGATCCGCTCGTCAGCACAGGGACTGTTCATGCTGATGACGAATGGTATCGGTGCTACCGTCGGTACATTGACTGCGCAGGCTGTGGTCAACGCACACACACTGAACGGAGTGACCGATTGGCAGACCTGCTGGTTCATCTTTGCCGGTTATGCGTTGGTGGTAGGCATTGTCTTCGCCCTGATATTCCGTCCTTCGAAGGAGGAGGTGATGGTTTGATATCGGTTACTGATCCTAAACAACGATTCCAAAAGATCATTCATGAAAGAAGAGCGTTATTTCTATGTGCCTGATGCCGCATCTCAGAAAGAGCTGCCGCCCGAGGAGGCGATGCATGCCCTGCGTGTGCTTCGCCTGAAAGGTGGTGACGAGATGGTGCTCATGGATGGGCAGGGAACGTTCTATCGGGCTGTCGTGACCATTGCTGCCACCAAGCGCTGTATGTATGAGATCACGGAAGCGATGCCGCAGACTCGTGACTGGCGCGGACGGCTACATCTTGTCATGGCTCCCACGAAGATGATGGAGCGTGTGGAATGGTTCGTGGAGAAGGCTACCGAGATCGGTGTGGATGAGTTCAGTTTCCTGAACTGTCGTTTCTCGGAACGGAAACTGCTGCGCACCGTGCGCCTGGAGAAGATCGTGATCTCTGCCGTCAAGCAGAGCAGAAAGGCATGGAAACCTCTTGTCAACCCGCAGGTAAACTTCAAGGATTTTATCCATCAGGAAAGGGAAGGACAGAAGTTCATTGCCCATTGCTATCCTGAGGTGGGGAGAGAGGATCTGTTCCGTATCCTCCAGCAACCAGACATTGCGATGGGGGATGATGACATCACAATCCTTATTGGGCCTGAGGGTGACTTTTCCATCGATGAGGTGCACGATGCGATCGCCCATGGTTACCGCAGCATCTCATTAGGACGAGAACGTCTGCGCACAGAGACTGCTGCCTTGGCAGCCACGATGATGGGTCATCTGTCAAGAAGAATTGGTATATAATCAAATGAAAAAGATAAGCATTCTGTTAGGGGCAGCATTCGCCGTGCTGCTCTCATCATGTTCGGGCGACGAGTACCTGAACACCATTCCCAAAGGAAGCACGGCTCTGATTTCCGTAGATCCGTCACCGACCGCTACCGACCGCTTGGGTCAGCCTCAGATATTGGAAAACCTTCTCCATCTGTCTGGAGAGTCATCTGGCATCGACAAGTCTTCCAAATACTACCTCTTTGTCTCTCCTGATGGGAACCTGGGATTTGCAGCAAAGGTGGAGGACCGACAGCTGTTGGAAAGTCAGTTGAATGATCTTTCAAAGAAAGGTGTGTGTCAGCAGGTTACTGAACAAAAGAATATCTGTTTTACACGTGTTGATGACAAGTGGGCGGTGGGGTTCAACGACCATTCTTTGTTAGTGCTCGGTCCTGTGGTTGCGGCACAGCAGTCACAGGCAGAACAGCAGATCGCCCGTTACCTCCGACAGGACAAGAAGGCGGGTATCACTGAGTCGAGGATGTTCCAGAAGCTCGACTCCATCCCTTCGTCTATCGCCATGGTGGCTCAGGTAGCTGCCCTGCCGGAGCAGTTCGCTACCCCCTTGATGTTAGGTGCACCCAAGACAGCCGATGCCTCGCAGGTGATGATTGCTGCTTCGCTGTATAACGATGATCATGTGCTCTGTATCCAAGGAGCACCTTTCTCCTTCAATACTGCCATCGACCGTTCACTGAAGGCTGCTGCAGCCATCTTCCGTCCGATGGAAGGGCGTTTCGTATACAATCTTCACCCACAGGCTGTCATCTCGTTACTTACCCATGTTCAGGGTTCCCAGTTCCTCCCTCTGCTACAGGAGAATAAAGCACTGAGCACCTTACTGATGGGTATCAACACCGCCATCGACATGAACAGTGTGATCCGTTCGGTGGATGGTGACCTGCTGCTCTCACTGAGTGGCATCGGGGAGGGGAAAATGCGGATGGTGATGGGTGCACAGATGGGTAACACCGATTTCTGGAAACAGGCCGACTACTGGCGCCAGACTGCTCCCCGTGATTTCCTGTTCACGATGGATCAGTCGGATCCCTCACAGAAGGCTGAGTTCCTTTGTGGGAACGAACCGACCCTCTCCATGCTCCGTCGTTCGGAGCCTGCAACGAAGACTTCTGTTGTCGAGCGACTGAAGGGGCAGCGGATGTGCATCGTCTTGAACCTCAGCGCCCTTGAAGAGAGTATGGCGCAAACGGTCAGCTCCTTCCTCACCCCGTTGTTCGGTGATGTCTCCATGCTCATCTATTCGTTGGATGCTCCCAACGACTGATGTGAACCAAACCAAGAAAAGATGAATACAATTCGATTTCAATATGTGATACCTCAGGTCTTTGCCGTCCGCGAAGAGCAACACAGCGACGTGTGGCAGCAGGATATCCTCTTTGAACGGGGAAAGACCTATCTTGTTGAGGCCGAGAGCGGGAAGGGTAAGAGTACCTTCTGCAGTTATCTCTTAGGCTATCGGTACGACTATTCCGGTCGGCTTCTCTTTGATGAGGAGGATACCCGTTCGTTCAAGATCGCCGACTGGACCCTGATCCGTCAGCAGAAAATCAGTCATCTGTTTCAGGAACTCCGTCTGTTCCCCGAGCTCACCGCCATGGAGAACGTGATGATCAAGAATAACCTCACCGGTTGTAAGACACGTGAGGAGATCGTGCGCTGGTTCGAGATGTTGGGGATTCCCGACAAGATGGATGCGAAGATCGGCAGGATGTCGTTTGGACAGCAGCAGCGTGTGGCCTTGATCCGTTGTCTGGTTCAGCCTTTCGATTTCTTGGTGGCTGATGAGCCGATCAGTCATCTCGATGACCAGAATGCGCAGATCATGGGAGATATCATGACCCAGGAGGCCCGTCATCAGGGTGCCGGAATGATCATCACCAGCATCGGTAAGCACATGGATATACATTATGATTCTATCGTCAAACTTTAAGACATGCAGATCATGAATTTAGTTTGGAAACTCCTCAGACAACATATCAGCATTCCGCAGATAGCAGGCTTCTTCGTTGCCAATCTGGTGGGAATGTTCATTGTAATGCTTGGTGTGCAGTTCTATCGGGATGTCCTCCCTGTCTTCACCTCCGAAGACTCTTTTATGAAACAAGATTATCTGATCGTGAGCAAGAAGATCGGCATGGCAAATAGTCTGTCTGCACATGGAAACGTGTTCAGCGGTGCCGAGATTGAGGAGTTGGAAGGACAGTCGTTTGTCGAGAAGACCGGCAGATTCATCCGTGCACAGTATCAGGTGCAGGCCTCCTTAGGCATTGGCGGACAGAGCATGATGAGCACCGAACTGTTCTTCGAGAGTGTACCCGACGCCTTTGTCGATGTGTCGTCAAACCAGTGGCGTTACACCCCCGGAGAGACCGATGCCGTACCCATCATCCTCCCACGTTCATACATCAACATGTATAACTTCGGATTCGCTCGCAGTCATCATCTTCCTGCCATCAACGAGAGTGTACTGGGCATGGTCGATGTGCGTATCCGTATCCGAGGAAATGGGCGTGAGACCGAGCTGAAGGGTAGGGTGATAGGATTCTCCAACCGCCTGAACACCATCCTGGTGCCCGAGAGCTTCATTGTATGGAGTAACAGGGAATATGCACCTGAGGACACTCCCGAGACAACCCGTCTGATCGTACAGGTCAGTAACCCCACCGATCCTGCTGTCTCCGATTATTTAGCCTCACAGGGATACGAACTGGAGGAAGACCGTTCCCAGACGGAGAAGACCGCCTATTTCTTGAAGATGATCATCATGATCGTACTCGCCATCGGACTGGTCATTACAGTCCTCAGTTTCTATATTCTTATGCTTAGCATCTACCTGCTTGTACAGAAGAATGCGGAGAAGTTAGAGAACCTGATGCTCATCGGCTATTCTCCTTCACGGACGGCAAGACCCTACCAGCTTCTCACCTTAGTGTTGAACTTCTTAGTGTTCGTTCTCGCCCTTCTCGTGCTGTGGTTCGTGCGCTGTTATTATATGGATCTCGTCACCACCCTCTATCCCGAGATGACTTCAGGCACGCTGTTACCTGCTGTCGTGGCCGGACTCCTGCTGCTGTTGCTGGTCTCTGTCATCAACGTCTTCGCCATCCGTCGCAAGGTGCTCTCCATCTGGAAAAGGAAGGAATAGTGGGTGCACCTCTTGACATAAGACAATTTTACGCTCCCTAGGCGGATTATTGAGTGGAGTGTTTGGTGGAATCTATTATTTTCCTTACCTTTGCAACCGTAAATAAATTTTTATTCATTTTTATCATTATTAATTCAACTCTATTTAAAACATGCAGAAAAGATTATTCTTTCTGATTGCCACGATGCTGATGATGGTTTCATCAGCTATGGCACAGGTGACCACTTCGAGTATGTCGGGTAAGGTGACCATCGGGTCTGCCACCGGCGAAGAAGTAATCGGAGCCACCGTACAGGCTGTACATGAGCCTTCGGGAACCCGTTACACAGCGGTCACGAACATCGACGGACGCTTCAATATTCAGGGTATGCGTACCGGCGGTCCTTATTCTGTTACTGTCAGTTACATCGGTTTCCAGACGAAGACTCTCAAAGGTATCAGTCTTCAGTTAGGTGAGACCTATAACTTGCAGGTATGGCTCTCTGAAGATGCCAATGAGCTCGCCGAGGTGGTGATCACTGGTAAGGCATCGAAATTTGCAGCAGAGAAGACTGGTGCTACCACGAACATTTCAAACACGATGATGAACGAGTTGCCTACTATCAACCGCTCGATCAGCGACATCGCCCGTGTGTCTCCCTACGCCAATGGCATGAGCTTCGCCGGCGGTGACGGTCGTAGCACAAACTTCACCTTGGATGGTGCCAACTTCAACAACAACTTCGGTCTCTCCGATAAACTGCCTGGTGGTGGTAACCCCATCTCTATGGATGCCATCGACGAGGTGCAGGTGGTCGTCGCTCCCTACGACGTGCGCCAGACTAACTTCATCGGCGGTGGTATCAATGCTGTTACCAAGTCGGGTACCAATACTTTCAAAGGGACGGCCTATGTCTATCACAACAATGAGAACATGCACGGTAACCGTGTGGATAACATCTCACTGAGCGACCCGGGCAAAGATCGTCTCACCACCTATGGCTTCACCTTGGGCGGACCGATCATCAAGGACAAACTCTTCTTCTTCGTCAACTATGAGCACTCCGCCGTGCCTACCGTGGCCACTCGTTGGCAGGCATCTCAGGATGGAAAGTCGGATGCCAATAACTACATCTCTCGTACCACCCTTTCTGACATGAAGCGCGTGAGCGAGTTCATGCAGAGCAAGTATGGCTATAACACAGGTTCTTGGACCAACTTCCCTGCTGATGAGAGCAACAACAAGATTTTGGCACGTCTCGACTGGAACATCACCGACAACCACCACTTGGCCGTTCGTTATAACAACACCAAGAACACGGCATGGAACTCGGTGAACGGAAACTCCACACAGGCTTCCTACCGTATCCGTCTCGACCGTATGTCGATCTACTCAATGGCCTTCGCCAACACCATGTACTCCATGGATAACAAGGTGCAGTCATGGTCAGCCGACCTGAACAGCCGCTTCGGTGAGAAGATCTCTAACCAGCTGCTCTTCACTTATTCGAACATCGAGGATATGCGTGGCAGCGACTCCAGCATGTTCCCCTTCATTGATATTCTGAACGGTTATCAGACTGGTAGCGAATACGGTGACTATGGTGTGAAGCAGACACTTGAGCCGTACATGTCATTAGGTTATGAGCTGTTCTCTTACCTGAATGGTGTGACGAACAAAATCACTACGGTGACTGATAACTTCACCTATTACCTGCCCAAGCACAAGATCACGGCAGGATTCAACTTCGAGCACCAGACCGCTGATAACAGCTATCTGCGTGGTGGTACAGGATACTATCGTTTCCGTTCTGTAGATGATCTGCTGAACGGCGCAATTCCTGAGACTGTGGCCATCGACTACGGTTACAACGGTCGTCAGGCTACTTCGAATGTCACCTTCAACCAGCTCGGTCTGTATCTGCAGGACGAGTGGAACATCCGCGACAACTTCAAGCTCACGGCAGGTATCCGCTTCGATAATCTGATGTTCAACGAGGACGACATCATCACAAACAATGCTATTCGCGACCTTGACTTCAACGGTCGCCACATCGACACCGGAAAGTGGCCGAACTCTAATATTCAGATTTCTCCGCGTGTTGGCTTCACATGGGATGTCTTCGGTGACCGCTCCCTGAAGGTGCGCGGCGGTACTGGCCTCTTCGCCGGTCGTCTGCCTTTGGTGTTCTTCACCAACATGCCCGCTGCCTCTGGTATGATCCAGAACCGTCCGGTGCTCAGCACTACTTATAACTCTGACGGAACCGTCAAGACCCTTGATGCTGCACTCGCTAACTTCGCAGGTGGTTTGGTAACGACCGTTGAGGAGATCCGTCAGAAGATGGGTGAGGGCATCGCTCCTGCCAATATCACGCCCGACCAGGGTCTCTTCCAGAAGAGCATCGCTGGTGTGGATCCCGATTTCAAGATGCCGCAGGTGTGGAAGTCCAGCATCGCCGTTGACTATCAGCTGCCTGTTAGCTTCCCCTTCACGGCTACAGCCGAGTTCACCTACACAAAGAAGATCAACGATGTGCGCTTGGTGAACTGGAACATCAAGGAGGATACCAGCAACTGGGGACATCTGCAGGGTGCCGACAACCGTCTGCTCTATCCGTCAGACTTTAAATACTACAACAACGTGAGTGATGCTTGTATGCTGGTGAACACCAGCAAGGGCTATGGCTGGACAGCTAACCTCACCTTGAACGCTGAGCCCATCGAGAACCTGAATATCATGGCTGCCTATACGCACACTGTGATGAAAGAGGTGTCGGGTATGCCGGGTTCCAACGCTACTTCTGCATGGAACGGTCTCTACACTATCGATGGTCCTAACTCTGGTAAGGTGCAGAACTCCCAGTACGTGATCCCCGATCGTATCATCGCCAGCGTATCATATAAGTACGGCAAGGAGCATTTCTCTCTGTTCTACACTGGTTACAGCCCTGCCGGATACAGCTTCTTCTATAACGGTGACGTGAATGGCGACGGTGTGGCTACTGACCTGATGTATATCCCTGCCAACGACAGCGAGATTAAGTTCACTAACGAGAGCGATCGTCAGCTGTTCTGGGACTTCGTGAACCAGGACAATTACCTGAAGAACCACAAGGGTGAGTATGCTGAGGCTTACTCCGCTCGCGCTCCCTTCGTGCACCGCTTCGACTTCCGCTGGGCTCATGACTTCGACCTGAAGATCGGCAGCACCAAGCACAAACTGCAGCTCTCTGCCGACCTCATGAACGTGGGTAACCTGCTCAGCTCTCGCTGGGGTGTGGAGAAGAACATGCTGGATTCCTTCAACGGTCAGTTCCTGAAGGTTGACAAGGTGGAGAACGGCGTTCCTTTCTTCTCAATGCGTAAGGACTCCAACGGCAATGCACCCACAGAGACCTGGAGCTACAACCACAACTACGACCAGTGCTGGAAACTGCAGATCGGTGTGAAATACTATTTCAACTAAGATCACATTCCATATTAATAAAAAGATCGGGTGCCACACGGCATCCGATCTTTTTTTTGGATTGCACGGCATTCAATTGATTTGACCGGACGTTTGAATCTTTCTGGCACGGCAAGCCAGTCTGAATGGCAAGGCACAAGAGAATCGATGGCTATACACAAGAGGCTTAACGGCCATATAAGTGAGCGGTAATAACAAGGGATAGTTACAGAACGAGCGTTTCAGCGTCATTCACATAGCATGACAGAACGAAACAAACAGCTACAGAAAATGAAAAAGACCTTTCTTAGCTTGCTCCTGCTTGCCGCCGCGACAGCAGGAGCGCACGCTCAGGGCAGCATCACCGTGGCCAAAGACGGCACGGGCAACTTCACTACCATACAGGAAGCCGTCGATGCAGCACCCGACGGCGAGGCCACAACCATCCTCGTCAAGGCCGGAACCTATGAGGAGCGCGTCAGCATAGGCACGAAGCAGCGTCCCAGCACGAAGCAGCTGAGCCTCATCGGCGACGGGGCAGGGGAGACGATCATCTCGTCGGACCTTGGGAAGAACCCCAACAACACGTCGATAGAGAAAACGGCAGCCCTCGCCGTCTATGCCGACGACTTCTACGCCGAGGGCATCACGCTGCGCAACACCAGCGGGAAGGCGGGCGGACAGGCGCTGGCCCTCTTCGTGTCGGGCGACCGTCAGACCTACTACCGATGCCACATTCGCGGCTACCAGGACACTCACCGCACGAAGAAACAGACGCGCAGCTATTTCCGTGACTGCCTCATCGAGGGAGCCACCGACTTCATCTATGCCGGCGGCACGGCATGGTTCGAGCAGTGCACGCTCAACTGCATCGCCAACGGCTATATCACGGCTCCCGAAGACATCACCATCTGGGCCGACGGACCGTCGGGACAGCGGCTGTGGCTGGGTTTCATCTTCAACAAATGTCGCATCAACGGCGATGGAATCGGCAAAAACAGCATGTACCTGGGGCGCCCGTGGGGCAGCGAAAAGTGTGGCAGCATCTTCCTTGACTGCAACCTCGGCGACGTGGTGAGGCCGGAGGGGTGGACCACGATGGGTGGCAACACTGGCGAGAAATCGTTCTTCGCCGAATACCGCAGCACCAACGGTGACGGCACTCCGGCCGACGTATCGGGTCGCGTGGCCTGGAGTCACCAGATGACCGACGCCGACTATCACGCGCTGATGACGTGGCGCGCCGTGGACAGCGTCTTCATGAAGCGCACCGGCAACGCAGTGAGTTTCGACCCCGAGGCCGTCATCGCCGCCCACCATGCGCTCGCCGTCGACGACTACGCCCCCGTGGAGCAGCGACTGCTGGCTTTCCCAACGGCTCGCGGCTTCGGAAAGTTCGCCTCGGGGGGCCGTGGCGGCAAGGTGGTTGAGGTGACCAACCTCGACGACTCGGGTGAAGGGTCGCTCCGATGGGCGCTCACCGAGGCAGGCCGCGAGGATGCCACCATCGTGTTCCGCGTCAGTGGCATCATCACGTTGAACAGCGACATACGCGCCAAGCTGCGCAACGTGACCATAGCAGGGCAGACGGCTCCCGGCGACGGCATCCTTTATCGCGGCGGCAAGTTGAACCTCGGCGGGTCGGACAACTTCATCATGCGCAACATACGCGGCCGCATCGGACTGAAAGACGACCAGACCTTCATCAAGGGCGGCAGCATCGGCATCGAGAATGCCAACAACTTCATCATCGACCACTGCTGCTTCGGATGGAGCGGCGAGGAGAACATGACCGTCTACGACAACCATTTCACCACCGTGCAGTGGACCATCGTGCACGAAGGACTCTACGATGCCGGGCACCAGAAGGGCAACCGCAGCTACGGCGACCAGTGGGGCGGATCGCCCGCCACGTTCCACCACAACCTGCTGGCGCACAACTACAACCGCTCGTCGCGCATCAACGGAGCGAGCAACGAGAGCCAGGACCGCAACGTCTTCGTGGAATACTATAATAATGTGAACTACAACTGGGGCAAGAAGAACTCGTGCTACGGCGGCGAGAACGAGGCCGGACCGCACAGCACGCACGAATGCAACTTCGTGGGCAACTACTACAAGCCAGGTCCGAGCACGCCCTCGGGCAGCTTCTTCATGCAGATTTCTAACAACCGCAAGGGGAAGACGTCGACAGGGCCGTCGCTATGGTTCTTCCATGGCAACAAGATGGAAGGCAACACAGCCGCCGACAGCGACAACTGGAAAGCCGTCGACAACAACACGCAGTACACCGTGGAGCAGCTGCGCCGCGACACGCTGCTCTATCCATCGGCCTTCTATCCCTCGAAAAACGCCTTTGACTACGACGACTACATGACGCCCGTGGAGACTGCCGACGCGGCCTACGCCAGCGTGCTGGCCCGTGTGGGCACCATCCGCCGCGACGCCGTGGAGCAGCGCATCGTGGACGAGGTGGCCACGAAGACCGCCCACTACAAGGGAAGCACGCTGAACAAGGCGGGATTCATCGACTCGCCGACCGACGCTGAGGGCTGGCCGACATACGACAGCGGCACGCCCTACGCTGACAACGACCACGACGGCATGGCCGACGCGTGGGAGCGCGAGCACGGATTGGACCCCACCGACGGCGAGGACGGCAAGCGCATCTACTCGGCTGAGGGCTACACGGCGCTGGAAATCTTCCTGAACAGTCTGATGGGTGAGAATATTCAGATTTCAACGGGCATCGGCATCACCAGCACTCAGAGGGCAGTGAGGTCGGTGAAGCTCTACAACACGAGCGGCATCCTGCTGAAACAGCAGACCGACAGTAGCGACATCGACCTGGCGGACATGCCGCGCGGACTCTACATCGCACGGAAACTGCACAGCGACCGCTCGGTGGAGACGACGAAAATGATGAAGAGATAAGAAGGAAACAAACGTATAGCAACAAAAAATTATGGTTTGACTAATGACGGAGCAGCGAGAGCAGAGTCAAAATGTTTGAACTCTGCCGAGTCGCGACAGAATTTGATGTTTTTCAAAGTTAATATCATGCTGATTTAACAAAGAAACTGCTGAAATATGGGGCCTGTTAGAATTGATGTGAGACTCATATCAAACATTCCTCATAGAGATTACTGAGCGGATGTTAATAGGCTGTTGCAATGCTGACGAGAGTTCTTCTTTTGGACAATCTATGGCTTGCACCTGTGAGTCTTTATGTCGCAGTTTCATAATAAAGATGCTTGGACCTGTGGTAATGCTTCCAACAAAGGAGTGGCAAGAAAGCAATATATCAACGGAAATGATAAGCCGGACAATTGCTTTCTTCTTGCTTTGGAAATCTTTTTGGCAGAATTGTTTGTGATAATACCCAATCTCATTCTGTTGACAAAGCGTCAATAGGATGAGATGAGGAAATTCTTCCCTGACCTTCAAAAACTGGCGATAGTCGTCAGTCAGAACAAACAAGCAATCCCCATCGCTAAGATTTAACTTCTGGATAATAGTCGTACCATCTATCAAACGAGTTTCCGTTTCCTTGTCACCACCTCTAATCTGAACCCCAGAGAATACCGACGGCAAAGATAATTTCTTTTTGTAGGTTTTCTCCGTTTGTGACATGTAGGGCTGAAGTCGCCAAACCATACGGGCTATCAAAGCATATGTTTCCGAATAGCCATCATCGATACCCAATTCCGTTATGCAATACCTTTGAGGCATCTTTGAAGGTACATCTTGCGCAAACAAAACGTATTCGCCGTAAACCCGATATGCTTTCAAACGGCCAATGAAGGTCTTTAGGTCTTTCTTCAGTTTCCAAGCAATGGGCCCCACAGACTTCTTTATGGCACATAATCTGAAGATACGATGCCAAGACGGTGGTCTGTGGAAATTGTACTTTTGATGGAAAGGCTCATGGACTTCCTCACAAAACGGTAGAAAATATTCAGTCCATCCAACACCAGTGCCAAAATTGGCATTGTCTGAATAGATTTGGAACTTAATACGGTGATCCAAGCAATACAGCATCGCATTCACCATATAATCCATTTCGATGAAAAAGCCGCAGTCAACGCCAATTCGGCAAACCATTCTCCTGCGGAAAGAGTCGTTATACTTCTGATAGGATGTCAAATCCAGAGATTCCATACTTTTGTCTCTATTGATGATTATCTAATGGTACAGCTACATTCAGCCCTACATTTATATAGATACCATAAAAGAAACAAAGACTGCATCGTATGTAAAAATAGTTGGCAGCAATAACATTACCAAGTAATTCTTATTCCTAATGGAAGAGTGAACATAAATGGATGTTCCGTGCGATAGGTCTCGATGTCGCTACTCGTCGGGATGTAGTATTGCAGACTTGGCTCAGCGAAGAAGCCGATGTGGGACATGAGGTTATACTGCAAGCCAAGGCCTGTACCTATCGACCACTGCAGTGGAGTCTGAAGCGTAGATTTCTCTTCCAGTTCTTTCATACCATTCACGAAATAGCTTGTTCTGATTGGCGCATAGACGGGTATCTCCAACTTCGCACCCAGACTTCCGTAGAGACTCCATCGCCTTATGTTATGTATTTTATATGTACCCTTCAACGGTATGCCAAGGTAGTGGATGGTCTGCAGCTCGCGGATGGCGTTCCCGTTTGTGCCTATCTCAGATTCTGACCTTAGACGGCTATAGCTCAAACCACTCTCCAAACCAAAGCGCTTGTTCAGTTTGTGCTTCAAGACCAAGGAGAAGTTAAACGGCATGCAATGGTGAGTCTTACGCTCAATCATGTCCGTTTCAAGCAGAGCAGCATTGTTCTGGGCAATCCTCAACAAGATTTGATACGTCTTGTAATCGACATCAAGTGTTCCACTCTGTAATGCTTCAGCATAGTCGCTCCATTTGCCGAAAGAGCGTATACGCGGAATGTCTGATGTCGCGTCTGTCATCTCCTTCTCTGTGAGCAAGAACGGGCTATTGGCATCCTGTTCACCCATGCTACCTGTATATGCCAAATCTACCGACCGCTTTTGGCTCTTGTATTCTACCTTTATCGGCTTACGTGGGAACAGATCGGCTAAATGAGAGTCTTTGTCAGGACGCAAATCGGGCAGTGGCTTGTTGTCGTGAATAATGGTTGTCGTGTCGGTGCGTTCTGCTTCATCACCGCTATGATGGATCGTGTCCACATGAGTAATACTATCTACAGAAACCACTTTGACGGGAACAAGGGCTATCTGATGTGGAGTAATGATTGGAATGATTGGAGTTCCATGTTCTATCACGGGAGTTCCTTCATCATGTTTTGTTTCAGGCGTAGTATGCTCTTGTTCTGTTACTATCTGCCCAGATACTTCATGGGTCCTTCCCGTTTTGTAAAGATAAATAGCCAAAGGCAGCAGAAGCGGCAAGAGCCATAACAGCCAGTAATCCGCAAGAGACTTCTGCAACATTTTCTTTGCCCTTGACAGTTGCGACGATGACGAGTGGGCTGCAATTCCAAGGATGTTGGCTATTTCCTTGTGCGACATCTCTTGGATAACCGCCAGCTTGAACACCTGATTGTAACCATTGGGCAGTGCATCTACAGCCGCCAGCAGTTCTGCCATTGTTGGCAGTTGCTTGTCGTTTGTTGAAATAGGTTCTTGCGGCAGCTCTTCTTCTGACAAACTGGAAAGTGAAAGTATTGTTGGCTCATGATGACGCTGGACATATCGTCGGGCCACATTGGTAGTGATGCTTGTCAGCCATGCTTCGAAGCGTTGTGGGTTGCGCAACTGATCCATCTTGGCAAAAGCCAGCAGAAATGCATCATGAGCCAATTCCTCTGCCACTTGTCGATTGCCTACGATGCGTTGGCATATCCCCGTCATCTGCCGGTGATATGCCTTATACAGGCTTCCAAGTGCTGTCTCGTCGCCTTGTCGCCCTCGCTCTATGAGTTCCTCTATGTCCATCGAAAACATACTGCCTCTACCGACATAGATACCACTTTTCCAAAAAGACTGCACGGATTTAATCTTTTTTTTACAATCCAAACTGCGGCAATCTCAAAGAAGGGGGGATTCATGTTTAGCGGACAGTAATATTTTTTAATAAACGCTCACAGGGCGTAGATATTGTAAAGGGTGACATTAAGTCCTTTTCAGATTGTCCATCAACCGATAAGTGTCCTTTATTGTTTCGAGAGTCGAAATGACGTGGCTATCATGGTGTTCAACGGCTTCCACGAAAGTGGCCAATTCATTGAAATATCCTTGCAAATAGACCAGATTGGCCGACAATATGGGGGAGAAACTGTTGTTCTGACAGAGATATTCTACAGTTGTTTTGTGAGGGCGCAACTTTTCCATCGGGATGCCTGAGACAGTCCGTGACGAAGCAGTAAAAGAGAGTTCTTCCATTTGTGAAAGGCGATAACTGCCAGAACAGGTGCATACCTTCAGGGACTCTTCTGCATCAGTCCATGAGTAGGCGGTGGAGAGTTCGAGCGTGCCGACAATGTGGGGATGACGGAGCATGAGGATGTAAGAATCTTTGGCAATCTGATGGTAGGCAAGGATTTCGGGTTTACCGAACAGGAAGCAGACGAGGTCGAGAGGATGGATATAGAGGTCTAAAAAAGCATCACCCTCTGGGTGTACGCCTGTGAGATAATGCAAATCGTAATTGATTAGGCGCTCCTTGTTGAGACGCTTCTTTAGCAGCTGGACGGCTGGGGCATAGCGTTTCTGCAAGCCGACCATGACGACGGGCGAGCCGTGGAGTCGCTGTAAATCAATGAGCGTGTCGAGTTCTTCCAATGTCCTGCAGGGTGGTTTCTCGATGAAAAGCGACTTGCCACTGCGGAGCACTTGTGAGGCTATGGAGAAATGGGCTGTTGGAGAGGCTGAAACGAAAAAGCCTTTGATTGCTTCATCGTTCAGAATCTTGTTGAGCGAGGTCGTGGCTTTTACACCAGGAAACTTCCGTACTATCAGCCGTGCCTTCCTTTCTGACGTGACGCAGATGTATTTCAGGGGCACTCCGAGGTAATGAAGAACGGGATAGAGATTGGTCAGCGAGTGCTGTCCCATGCCTACGAAGGCATATTGATATTGGTACGTTTGGCGCAGGAACCGCTCCGTACGCATCCGCTTGTATCGGTTGATAAGTGCTTGTATCATTGTATTGCGTTTAGATGTTTGCGATAGGTCTGCTTAGGGTCTGCCGTCCATTGATATGGACCGTAGATCTTCTCAATGAGCCATTTGGGCAACATTCGCTCAAAGTTGCGCACGAGGATGATGTCATACTTTCGGTGGAAGTTGATCCAGCACTCATTGCAGTCCTTGGAATACTGGCATTGGGTCTGACATGCCGATGCGCCGTTGAAAATCTCGTCGAGAGATTGCTCGTGGATATTCCCCAGCACCACATCGAGGTTCTGGCAGAGCGGTACGTCACCATTGCTATGCACTACAAGGCAACTCATGATGCTTTGGCAGCGCAAACGTAAATGCCCACCCAGCCACTGGTCGTAGAGTGCTACAAAGTCGAAATTCTCTTGTGTCTGGTGGATGCTTTGCGGTATCTTCTTCACGAAGTCCGAAGTCGTCAGCAGTTCGCTTGTTGTGTCGAAGAAGGCCATTGTTCCATAGATGCCGATGCGAACGTCTATATCGTAGTGCTTGGCAACGTCTATGACATATGCCATATCTTCG
>Ga0256404_1000646_pt1 | contig 89242 bp, 86 predicted proteins | sample RumenRJG_01DNA_FD_185990 | JGI IMG/M metagenome (GOLD analysis project Ga0256404, IMG submission 185990) | Bovine rumen microbial communities from Lethbridge, Alberta, Canada - RJG_01 | ecosystem: Host-associated > Mammals > Digestive system > Stomach > Rumen | place: Canada: Alberta | collected... | reverse complement strand
TTGTCGTATTGGTTGCAGTTGACGGACCGCAACTTCATACTTCAAGGGAGGTTTATTAAATCCTTTAAAGACTCATCGCTAAAGCTTTATCGAGCCCCTGGTCTAACCAGGGGTTTTCTATATACAATAAAAGGCCCGCAGACTGCGGACCTTTTATGTATACAGAGCGGCTCGACCGCCCTGAGACTATGCAATTCGATCAGTTATTGGCAGCAATGACTTTCATGGCGACTTCTACGACATGCTGCTTCGTGAAGCCGAACTTCTCGAAGAGCTGTGCCGCCGGTGCCGAAGCGCCGAAGCTCTCCATGCAGACCGTTGCACCGTCGAGGCCGACGTAGCGGCCCCAGCCGAAGCTCGAGAGCGCCTCGACAGCGACGCGCGCGCGGACATCCTTCGGCAGGACGCTCTCCTTATACTCAGCGCTCTGCTGCTCAAAGAGATCCATGCACGGCATCGAGACGACGCGGACGTCGATGCCGCTCTTGGCGAGCTCTTCCTGTGCCTCGATGGCCAGCGATACCTCAGAGCCCGTGCCGATGAGGATACCGGCCATGTTCGCCGGATCCTTCGCCTCGGAGACGACATAAGCACCCTTGAGGGCATCCTTGCTCGAGCCCGGGAGCTGCGGCAGGTTCTGGCGCGTGAGCACGAGAGCCGTCGGCGTCTTCGTAGACGTCACAGCGAGGTACCAGCCGGCAGCCGTCTCCGTTGCATCAGCCGGGCGGAAGACATTGATGTTCGGCAGGGCGCGCAGCATGGCCATCTGCTCGATTGGCTCATGCGTCGGGCCATCCTCGCCAACACCGATGCTGTCGTGCGTGAAGACGTACGTCACCGGCAGGCCCATCAGGGCAGCCAGGCGGACCATCGGCTTCGTGTAGTCACTGAAGACGAAGAACGTCGCGACATAGGCGCGCAGGCCGCCGTGGAGCATCAGGCCATTGGCAATCGCGGCCATGGCGAGCTCGCGGACGCCGAAATGCAGGTTGCGGCCCGCATAGTTGAACTTGCTGAAGTCCCCCTCGCCTTCCATATGCGTCTTGTTCGACGGTGCGAGATCAGCACTGCCGCCGATGAGGTTCGGCATGATGTCCTTGAGGCGGTTGATCATCTTGCCGGAGAGATTGCGCGTTGCGACAGCCTTGTCCTCATAAGCCCAGAACTCATCGCTGTTGTAGAGCGCCTCGGCATTGACAGCCGTGTGGTACTTCTCCCAGCGAGCCTTGTCCTCCGGGAACTTCTCGCAGTACTCAGCGAACATCTTGTTCCAGGCAGCCTCTGCCGCCTCACCCTTCTTGGCGAGGTCTGCATAGTGGTCGTAGACATCCTGCGGGATGTTGAAGGACTTGTCCGGTTCCGGCCAGCCGAGGTTCTCCTTCATGGCCTTGACGTTCTCCTCGCCGAGCGGCTCGCCGTGAGCGCTGGCCTTGCCCTGCTTGGCCGGGCAGCCGTAGCCGATCTGCGTCTTGACCGTGATGAAGGACGGATGCTCCTTGTCAGCCTTCGCTTCTTCGATGGCCTTGCCGATGGCCTCGAGATCATTGCCGTCCTCGACTGTGATCGTCTGGAACCCAAAGGCACGCATACGAGCCTGGACATCCTCCGTGAAGGCGATGTCCGTATTGCCCTCGATGGAGATCTTGTTGGAATCGTAGAGGATGATGAGCTTCGAAAGGCCAAGCGTGCCAGCGAGCGAGAACGCCTCCGAGGAAATGCCTTCCATCATGCAGCCGTCGCCGCCGAGCGCGAACGTGTAATGGTCGACAACCGGGTAGCCCGGGCGGTTGAACATCGAAGCGAGGTGTGCCTCTGCCATCGCCATGCCGACAGCCATGCCCATGCCTGCGCCGAGCGGGCCCGTCGTGGCTTCGACGCCGACCGTGTGACCGTACTCCGGATGGCCCGGCGTCAGCGAGCCCATCTGGCGGAACTCTTTCATATCGTCCATCGTCAGGCCGTAGCCGTAGAAATGGAGCAGCGAATAGAGCAGCGTCGAGCCGTGGCCGCCCGACAGGATGAAGCGGTCGCGGTTGGCCCATTTCGGGTCCTTGGCATTGTGGTTCATGTGATTTGCCCAGAGCTCATACGCCATCGGAGCGCTGCCGAGCGGCAGGCCCGGATGACCGGATTTTGCCTTCTGGATTGCATCTGCTGCGAGCACGCGGATCGCGTTGACGCATTTCGTATCGATGTTACTCAAAGTGTATCTCTCCTTACCACTTGATTCTGAAAATTCCTGATGAATCCTCTCACTTCATCTATTCTACAAGATTTTATATAAAAAGTACAGTAGCTTGTAGAAATTTTATATGACTTGGTACCAATTCCATGGTGTTCAGCGTATATCAGGACGAAGTGCGACAGCCTTTCCCATATAGATGTGGTGGATATCACGCTGTGCTTTTCCCGTATCGGCGAGCACGAGCACGCGAATGCACTTCTCCAGGCTGCCCTCAATCGCACATTGACGCGCGTCAAAGAGCGGCACGAGGTCGAAGCCCGGCAGCTGGCGCACACCAGCCGTCGGGAAAGCCGCCGTGAGATCTTCCGTCATGCTGAAGATCACCGCACCGATATCCTCCGGTGCCAGTTCATTGCGCTCGATGAGCTCCTGCATCATCGCCTTGGCCGCCTGCCAGATTGCTTCCTTTTCGTTCTGTTCCACGGTGATCGCACCGCGCACACCTCTCATGCCCATATCTGCATCGCTCCTTTTCCATCTCTACGCACCATCGCACATGGTCTTGCCATTTGCCTGCAACGGTTATACCTCTGTCATCATTTTACCATGCCGCACAGAATCCCGCCACATGCCGCACGTAAAAAGACCCGCCGCAGTGCGGCGGGTCTTGGAGCTAGGCTCCTTTGTGTATCTCCCAGATCAGGCGGATACTCAGCACAAAGGCGATGAGGTACCCGAGGAAACCGAGCAGGGGAATCTCCATGATCTTCGGCGTCATATTCGTCGTGCAGATCGTGCTGGATCCGAGGAGCAGCGCTGCGCAGAGCACGGCGATGATGACCTTGTTGATCATCTTGTCCATGCGGTTCAGCGGCTCCTCCGAGCCTGTGAGGTCGAGGTTGACCTTCGTCTGGCCGCTCATCGTCATCTTGAGGATGTCCGAGATCTGTTCCGGCAGTTGTGCGGACTTGCGCATGAGCAGGAAGCCCTCGCGCTTGACCTTGTCCATCTCATCGTGCCAACTGAAGTTCTTCTTGAAGTCGAGGGCGAGGCTCTTCGCGAAGATCTCGACGAAGCTGACCTTCGGGCAGCAGAGACGCATGACGCCCTCGATCGTCAGGACACCGCGCGCGAACATCGAGAGCCCCTGTGGGCAGGCGATGCGGTGGACGCGCAGGATATTCATGATCTGGCGCGTCAAGACGCCCATCTGCAGCGACTTGAAGTCGAGTGAGCTGTACTGCGCCATCATCGAATCGATGTCCTGATAGAGCGCTGTGTGGTTAATGCGGCCGCGCACGACACCCAGAGAGAGCACGGCGGCTTTCATCTCAAAGGTATCGTGATTCGCCAGCGCCATCACAGCCTTGCGGATGGCAATGCGGTCGCGGCTCGAGAGGCGCCCCATCATGCCGAGGTCCAGCCAGACGATGCGGCCGTTCTTCACCCAGATATTGCCCGGGTGGGGGTCGGCATGGAAGTAGCCGTCCTCGATGATCTGCTTGACGTAGTTCTCGCCGAGATGGCGCCCGAGCAGGTTGATGTCGTAGCCATTCGCGCGCAGCTTGTCGAAGTCATCGATGCGGATGCCGTCGACAAACTCCATGACGAGAATGTGCTGCGTCGAGAGCTGTCGGAAGACCCGTGGGCAGCTGACATAGTCGACATCGCGGTTGAGGTGCTCGAACTCTTCGATGTGGTCGGCCTCCATGAGGAAGTCCATCTCCTGTTTGGCGATCGTCCACATCTCGTCGAGGACCATGTTGAAGTCGAGGACATCCTGCGAGTGGCTGACGATCTTCAATAGCGTCGCCGCGCGCTTGAGGAGCACGATGTCCTTGCTCATGATCTCGTAGATGCCCGGCCGCTGCACCTTGATGACGACTTTCTCGCCTGAGGTCAGCACAGCGCGGTGCACCTGTGCGATGCTCGCCGAACCCAGCGCTTCCTCGTCGATGGAGCGGAAGATCTGAGACCAGCGGCGGCTGTACTCCTTCTCGATGACCTCGAGGATGATGGGAAACGGCAGCGGCTTCGCACCGGACTGCAGCTTCATGAGCTCATCGCAGTACTCCGGCGGCAGGAAGTCCGGCCGCATGCTCATGATCTGGCCGAGCTTGACAAATGTCGGACCGAGGTCCTCGAGGACCTGCCGCAGCTTCTCCGGCGTCATGCCGCGCACGACTTCGCGTCTGCGCAGGACACCGATCATCTCGCGCAGGCGCCCTGTAGCGCCCGCATCCTCTATCGCATTCTGCAAGAATTTATCGAGCATCCGTCATCGCCCATCCTTACATCCTTACATCTTCAGTGTCTAACGTCTTACTTCTTGTACTTCTCCTGGAGCTGCTGGCGCACCGTCTCATTCGCGAGGAAGTCATCGTACGTCGAGAGGCGGTCGACAACGCCGTCCGGCGTGATGTCGATGATGCGGTTCGCGATCGTCTGGACGAACTCGTGGTCGTGCGAGACGAAGAGCGCCGTGCCCTTGAAGGCGATCAGGCCGTTGTTGAGTGCCGTGATCGACTCGAGGTCGAGGTGGTTCGTCGGCTCATCGAGGAGCAGCACATTCGCGCCCGAGAGCATCATGCGCGAGAGCATGCAGCGCACGCGCTCGCCACCAGAAAGGACCGATGCCTTCTTCTGGCTCTCCTCGCCCGAGAACAGCATGCGGCCGAGGAAGCCGCGCACGAACGTCTCATCCGGATCCTTCGAATACTGGCGCAGCCAGTCGACAAGGTTGAGGTCGACGCCGTCGAAGTAAGCCGAGTTGTCAGACGGCAGGTATGCCTGCGTCGTCGTCACGCCCCACTTGAACGTACCCTCGTCCGCCTGCTCCTCGCCCATGAGGATCTTGAAGAGCATCGTCTTGCCGATGCTGTTCGGGCCGACGAAAGCGACCTTGTCGCCGCGCTTCAGCGTGAAGCTGACATTCTTGAGGACCTGCTCACCGTCGACCGACTTGGAGATGCCGTCGACCTGGAGCAGCTGGTCGCCCGCCTCGCGGTCCGGCGTGAAGGCGATATACGGATAGCGGCGCGAAGACGGCTTGATGTCCTCGACCTTGATCTTGTCGAGCAATTTCTTGCGGCTCGTCGCCTGCTTGGACTTCGCAGCATTGGCGGCAAAGCGCGCGATGAAGGTCTGCAGTTCCTTGATCTTCTCCTCGGCCTTCTTGTTCTGCTCCTTCTGCAGCTGCAGGGCGAGCTGGCTCGACTGATACCAGAAATCGTAGTTGCCCGCATAGAGCTTGATCTCGCCGAAGTCAACGTCGCAGATGTAGGTGCAGACCTGGTTGAGGAAGTGGCGGTCATGCGAGACGACGATGACCGTATTCGGGAAGTCGGCGAGGAAGTTCTCGAGCCAGTTGATCGACTCAACATCGAGATGGTTCGTCGGCTCATCTAAGAGCAGGATATCCGGGCTGCCGAAGAGCGCCTGGGCGAGCAGCACGCGGACCTTCTCCTTCGCCGTGAGGTCCGCCATCTTCATCGTGTGCTCCTCTTCGGGGATGCCGAGGCCGTTCAACAGACGTGCGGCCTCGGACTCTGCATCCCAGCCGTTGAGTTCGGCAAACTCCGCCTCGAGCTCCGAAGCGCGCATGCCGTCCTCTTCGGAGAAATCCGGCTTCGCGTAGAGCGCATCCTTCTCATCCATGATCTCCACAAGGCGCTTGTGGCCCATGATGACCGTGCGCAGGACCTCGTAGTCATCATAGGCATAGTGGTCCTGCTGCAGGACAGCGAGGCGCTCGCCCGGTGTAATCTCGATCGTGCCGCCCGTCGGCTCAATGTCGCCTGCCAGCAATTTGAGGAAGGTGGACTTGCCGGCACCGTTCGCGCCGATGATGCCGTAGCAGTTGCCCGGCGTGAACTTGAGGTTGACGTCCTTGTAGAGGACGCGCTTGCCAAACTGGAGGCTGACATTATTGACTGTAATCATCGAGTGATTTCATCCCTTTCAATCTGGAAATAATTGCGATCTTGATTTCTTTATGCATGACAGAGGGCTCAGATGCCCCTGCATCATTCGGTCAGCATGGCTCGGAACATCGAGAGGATGCTCTGGCCGTACGTGTATCCCGGCACAGCCCAGCGGCCGTTGAGGTCTTCCCACGTGCCGAGCGTGCGCGTGCCGTAGGAGTCGCGCACGAGCTGGTAGCGCGGGTCGATGACCGGCTCGCTCGGCTCGCGCGTCGACGAATACGCCAAGAGGTGCTGGATGTGCGCGCGGACACCGAGCTGCGCCGTCGCGAAGAAAGCGCCCTTGACGCCGCCGCCCGTCGTCCCGAGGCCGCAGAAGTTGTTCTGCTGCGGGATGACATCGCCGCCGTAGCGGAAGAAGCCTGTCTCCTTGAGCGCCTGAGCAAAGGCGACGTCCGGGCGGATGCCCTCGCGCGCACCCTCTTCATAGTAGTACGAGACGAGCTGCTGCGGCGAAACGGTGATGTCCGGGTTCGGGTTGTTGCTCAAGAGGTAGCGCACGCACTGCTCCTGGCTCGCGAGCGGCGTGCCGATGATCGAGTTGTCGTAAGCCGAGATGGTCTGCGGCACGGCAAGCGGTGTCATCTGCTGAGCGGCCTGTCCAGACGGATAGAGGATGTTGTGGATGCGCGACTGGAAGTCGCTGCCGCCCGACAGTTCCTTTTCCGATGTTGCGTGCAGCTGATCCTCACCGCGCAGATCCTGGCGGATGCCGATCTTCGGGTCGGCCTGATGCTTGCGGGAAGGTCTTTGTGCCTGCTTTGTCTCGTTCATGACATCCGGCACGGCTACCGTGACCTCAGCGCTGTTCTGCGGTGCTTTGTGGGCGCGCTTTGCCTCTGTGACAGACGGCGCATAAAGCAGGAACGAGCCGAGAACGACTCCCGTTAACAGATATTTTCCATACGAATTCCAATGCATTGACACGGATCGAAACACTCCTTATACGATATACGAGTTACAAGATTGACCAGAAACCATAGAAAAAATACAAGAGGAAGGCCACCGCCAGCACGCGCAGGAAGCGGCTGACGTGCCCGCCCGACAGCAGGGTCAGGCTGACGTAAGCGATGCAGGCCGCCCCGAGACCTGCCGCAACGTCCTGCGTCAGCGGCAAGATGAGGAAGAGCAGCCCCGCTGCCACCTTGTCTGCAAGACCGCCTGAGAACACCGGCTTCATGCGCAGCAGGAGTACGAGCCCTGCCCCGGCGAAGGCCGGAGCGAAGATGCTCGGGAATGAGGCCATCGACTGCAGCGTCGGCTCCATGAAGAGCAGGAGCGCGAGGAAGGCTGCCGTCCAGTACGCCATGCGGCCCGTGCGGCCGCCCGTGGCCTGCCCCGCCGCCGACTCCGGCGCCGCCGTCAGCGGCATCGTGCCGAGCAGGCAGGCGATGAAGCTCAGGCCACTCAGGGATAGCAGTGACCGTCCCATCTGCCCGTCATCAAGATGCGGAGCAAGTGCCTTGAGCCCTCCCCACCCTGAGAGAATGAGGAAGAGCACAAGGACGAGCGAGAGGTCTGCATAATCACATACCCTTATATTTTCCCACCCGTTCATGAATATGAGCTGAAGGCCGGTGCGGTCAAGGCCCTCCGGCAGGAAAAAAGGAGCGTCCGGCAGTACCCAGAAGCCGCCAGAGAAAGCGAGAACAGCGCTCGTGAGAACGCCGCCGAGCACGGCCCAGCGCGCTCCGACAGCCATGAGGGAGAGCATCGCGATGATGCCGACGAGACTGATATACGCGACAGGATCGGCCATATTGCCGAGCTGCACAGGGCCCGTCGGCGAGCCCATGAGGAGGTGCCCCTGATAGAGGCCCTGCACGAGCAGCATGAGGCCGACAGCACCCTGAAGGCCGTCCGCGATGCACGGGGGGAAAAGCTGAACAAGTCCCGCCAGCCGTCCCGGCCGCTTCGAGAATACAGTGAAGGCGAGTGCTGCCGTCATGACGAGCGAGACGACAGCGCCCATGAAGAGCACCATCTGCCAGCTCACGCCGTGCGCAAGCATGACGATGGCGACGAGCCACGAGGTCAGCGCCGCTCCCGGCGCTGCAGCGACGGGCAGACCGAGCCTCCCGAAGGCCAGCGTGCCCGCGAAGGCCATGAGCATCGAGGCCGTGTAGATGCCCATGAACGGCGCCCCCACCTGTGTCAGGAGCGTCGGCACGAGCAGCAGCGAGGCCGAAAGAGAGAGCGCTGCCAAAAATCCAGGCAGCAATTCCTGCATGAGAACTCCTCCTTGAAATCAGACTAATATTTTTTATTTTATCATAGAATCCAAGGAATCTCCATCGATGTACAGGAACTCCTGCAAAAAGTCGGTGGGATTCAGGCAATCTCCATCGAATCGATGCTATAATGAAAAGACAAACACCAGCAAGATTGACTCTAGGAGGAATCACCATATGAAAAAATCCATGGGCATGGTCAAGGTGGCTGCTGCACTGGCCATCGTCCTGCTCTTCCTCATCATCCACCTGGCAGACCCTGCCTTCCTGCCGCACCTCTGCGGGCTGCTCGCACGCGGCGACATCCAGGAGACAGCCGCCTACATCGCCTCCTTCGGCAAATGGGCCGTCGTCTTCAGCTTCCTCTTGACGCTCTTCGTCAATGCGCTGGGCTTTCCGCCCGCCATCATCTTCTCGACAGCCAACACGCTGATCTTCGGCATCTTCTGGGGCATCTTCCTCTCCGTCACCGCCGAGACCGTCGGCGTCCTGCTGAGCTTCGTGCTGCTGCGCTTCTTCTTCCGCGATGCGGCCGAGAAGATCATCAACAAGCACCCGACCCTATCAAATCTCGATAAGTACAGCGGCAGGCGGGGCTTCGTCGTCATGCTGATTGCCCGCATGGTGCCGTACTTCCCCTCCATCCTGCTCAATGCGCTCGGCGCACTCTCCGCCATGTCGATGCGCGATTACGTCATCGCCTCCTTCGTCGGCAAATTCCCCTCGACGGGCATCGAGGCCATCATTGGCCACGACACGCTCACGCATCAGGAAGACCCGACGCGCCTCATCGTCGTCTGCATCTTCGCCGTCGTCCTGGTCGTGGGCGCCTGGATCTACGAGAAACGAGCTGCCAAGCACGCACCAGAAGCGTGATCAGACATTGCCGAGGTGAACAAAGCGCAGCCTTGCTCCGGCAATCCGCCTGAGTCGCTGCAGCGTCTCAGCAGGCGTCATGGGGATATCTGAAAGGTAGCGCGGGAAGTAACGCGAGAGGTGGAGCGGCAGCTCCGCTGAGATGCCCGCCAGCCACTCTGCCTCCGCCGCCATCTCCTCGGCGCTATCGTTCTTTCCCGGTATCACGAGCGTCGTGACTTCCACATGGACGCCCGCTTCGGCCGCCATCTCGATGGCGGCTTTTGTCGTCTTGAGGTCACCGCCGATCCAGTCGTAGAACGACTGCGTGAAGCCCTTGAGGTCGATGTTGACCGCATCGACATACGGCAGCAAGTGCAGCCAAGGCTCTGCCGTGATCTGGCCGTTCGTCACGAGCACGACGGCGAGGCCCGCTTCCTTGAGCAGGCGTGCCGTATCGCAGACGAATTCATAGCCGACGAGCGGTTCGTTGTAGGTAAAGGCCACACCGATATTGCCCGACGTCTCCTCGAGCCGCTGAGCCGCCGCCACAATCTCCTTCGGCGATGTGCGGTCCATCGGCAGCTGCTGTCCCTCAAATCCGTCGCGCCCCGCCTGTGAGATCGTGTAATTCTGGCAGAACGGGCAGCGCAGATTGCAGCCGAAACTGCCGAGCGACAGGATCATGCTGCCGGGACGGAAGTGATAGAGCGGCTTCTTCTCGATGGGGTCGAGTGCCGCCGACGTCAAGAGGCCGTAACTCAGAGAGCGGATGATGCCACCCTGATTCTGCCTCGCGCGGCAGAATCCTGTCTGCCCATCAGAAAGATGGCAGCGGTGCGGGCAGAGCCAGCAGACAGCTTTTCTGCCAGGTACTCCAGTTGCATCAGACATGGCGCTTCACCTCGAAGCGCCAGAGCGTTACCTTCTCCTTCGCGCCGATATTGCCCTTGCGGCGCGCGATGGCGATCTGCTGCTCGACGGAATCGACGCCCGCGAGATCCGGCAGCAGGACGCCGCGCCGCTCACCGTTCTGCACGATGACGCCGTAGCGCTTGACGTCAAGAGCCTTCGGCGAGTCAATCGGCTCCGGCTCAGACAGCACATCGACATCGTAGACTAGTCTCGAAAGTTCGTCCGGCGTGACCTGCGGGAAGCGCGGGTCGTGCATGCCAGCCGAGACGGCGTTGCAGATGATCTCCTCGGCGAGATTGCGGCGGCCCGGTGCCAGCGTGCCGATGCAGCCGCGCAGGCGTCCATCCTTCTTGATGGAGACGAAGCACCCCGCGCGCCTGTCCTGCAGATCCTCAGGAAGGTCTTTCGGCAGGGGCATCATGACGTGGCTGCGCACAAACGTTTCGAGACTCGCGCGCGCCAGGCGCACATAAGCGTCCTCATGCTCGCGTATCGCCGCGATGTCATTCGCCTCCTTCTCGATGAGCTGGCGGCCGATGTCGCGCGAATCATCACGGCCTTCCGGCGTGAAGTATGCGACGCCGTAGCCGACGCCAAACGGGCCCTCATGCGCGAGGAGTTCCGCATGGACCATCTGGCAGTCAAAGGCGCCCGCCATGATCCAGAAGGAGCGCAGGCCGCACTCTGCCGCGCCCTCAGCAAGTTCCGGCGAGATCGTCAGAAGAGACAGGAAATCCGCCGCGCCGAGAGCCTTCGTGACTTTCTCGTCAAAGACAGGCCCTTCCTTGGCAAAGCCGTACGGGCCATCTTCCTTGAGCTTGTGCGAGAGGTCGCCGCTCGCGATGAATACGACGCGGCGGCCGAGCTTTTCTGCCGTCTCTGCGATCTTCTCGCCGAGCCGGTAGTGGACATCCGCGCCGAGGCCCGAGAGCCCGATGCGCACGACCTTGACCGGCTTTTTGAGCTCCGGCTGCAGGAAGTAGAGCGGGATCATCGTGCCGTGGTCGAGCGCCGGCTCCCGCTCGCCGAGGAATCCGGCAGGAAGATCGTCTGCCGCACAGGAATCCGCCAGTGCCTTTGAGAAGACATCATCGTACGCCGCCTCGATCTTGACTTCCGGGCAACGGAACGCCGAGAAATCCCCCACAGCCTTCTTGCCCGGTGAAATGTGGAAGTAATCGCTGTAAAGTGTCGCGTGCGGGCTCGTGATGACGACCGTATCCGGCTCCAGCGCCGCCGCACGGCGCATGACCTCGCGATAAGCCGCCGTCGTCCTCGCAATCTTCTTCTCCTCACCCCTGCCGATCTCCGGCAGGATGATGGGCGGATGTGGCACCGCCATAGCAGCCACGACTGCCATAAGAATCCCTCCTTTTGACCAGGAATCAAAATCCAATTCATCACTAATAAAAAGATTACGAGAAATTTCAAAAAAATCCTGCTTTCATCGCAGGAAAATTGTCCCAGCGGGGCAAATGACGTATAATACTAGTAAGAAATCGACAGGAGGAAATCATGCATAAAATGTCCAGAAGAACCTTCCTCAAACTCTGCACGAGCGCGCTCGTAGCACTCGGCCTCGGGCGATACATCCCGGCATCTGCTGCGAGCCGCACGATACAGTTCCCGCGCCAGATCATCACAGCAGACTCCAGCACGAGCCGCACCGTCATGTGGCAGGCAGACGGCGGGCGTCAGGATGCAGCCTTTGTACTGACCGCGCCGGGCGGCAGTCCTGAGCCCTATGCACCAGAGGCCAACACCCTGCTGCAGGACGCGACGACCACGACGTTCTACACCGTGCACCTCACGGGCCTGGCACCCGCAACGCATTACGAGGGCACCATCCGGATGGCAGATGAGACCGTCACACTGCCGATTGTGACGGCTGCCAGTGAAGTATCCGCCTTCGAGGCACTGCTGATCGACGACTCCCAGTGCGGCGAAACATATGAACCCTTCGCACAGCTCCTCGAGAAAGCCCTTGCGCGCAATCCCCAGGCATCATTTCTCGCCGACATCGGCGACCTCACCGACAACGGCCAATCCTCTTGGCACTGGGACAGTTTTCTCTCCGTGCTCACGGGCGGCCGCGCGAAGGACATGCCGTTCGTCCCCGTCATGGGCAACCATGAATGCTACGGTCTCGACTGGCAGTTTGCCCTGCCGCGCCGCTATCTCACATCCTTTTCGGTCCCCGATAACGGCAGTCGGAATTTCCCCGGCTACTACTATTCATTCGACTACGGCCCCGCCCACTTCATCGTGCTCAACACGCAGATCACTGAGCTCGACGACCTGAAGCCCGGCCTCCTGCAGGAAGAGCTGCTCTGGCTCAAGCACGATGCCGAATCTTCCCAAAAACCCTGGAACATCGTCCTGATGCACAAGGACGTCATCGCCTACGACGAGTACCCGCCGGGCACGGGCCATGCAGGCGGCATCAGCGATGTCGGCCACGACTTCATGAAGGCCTTCGATGCGCTCGGCATCGACCTGGTACTCACCGGCCACATGCACACCTACCGCAACCGCGGCCATATCTACAACGAACAGCCAGACCGCCGCGGTCCGGTCTACCTGATGTTCGGTCCCGCCGGCAACGAGCGGTACACCGTGCCGCCCGACACGACCTTTGACAAAGTCAGCCTCGACCAGTCCGACCCAAACCGCTACCGCAACTACATGACGCTCACCGTCACGCCTGCAAAGCTCATCGCCACCTACTTCCTGGAAGACGGCTCCACGATTGACCGCGTCACGCTGACGAAATGAAAAACACCTCGATGCCGTCCATGCATCGAGGTGTTTCTGTTAGTTTGACAGCTTGAGGGACTTGAGCCAGTCCTTGACCTTGGCATCGCTGAGGCTGCCCGTGAAGCACGTGCCGTCCTGCCAGCTGCCCTTGCCTCCGGCCATCTCGGCGAGGAGTTTGCCGCTGTTGCCGAGCGGTGAGCTCGCAGCCGTCGCAAAGGTCACAACCTGCTTACCCGAAAAATCATTGGCCTTGACGAAAGCATCGACCGGCCAGGCTGCAATCCCCCACCAGATCGGGTAGCCGATGAAGACCGTGTCATACGAGGCCCAGTTGTCGGGCACCGCCTTCTGGAGCTGGATCTTCTCGCGCAGCGAAGCGTCGTCGTGCTCGCGGCTCACGCGGCTGCCCGCGTCATTGTAGTCGAGGTCTGCCTCCATGTAGTCCGGCGAAGGGACAAGCTTCATGATATCCGCCCCACGCTCCTTGGCAATGACCTCAGCCACCCGCTCCGTGCGTCCTGTGGCGGAATAATAGACGACAAGCGTCTTGCCGCCTGCCGCCGCTGCCGTACCCGACGAGGAGGACGCTGCCGTGCCGGCGGCCGCGCTGCTGCCAGCCTGTCCGCCCGATGACTCCCCCGTCAGCGAGGACAGTCCGCATCCGCCAAGTACCAGAGCCATCATGCTCATGCCACCGATTCTCAAAAACTCTCTGCGATTCATTTTTTCCGCACTCCTTTCCAAAGCGATAAAAGCCAGCCAATCTCGGCAAACAACAGGAAGATGCCTGCCTGCGTCAACGCATAGCCCGCACCATTATATGAAAGTGCCGGCGTCATGAAGATATGTGCGCCCTGCAGGTGCTCGACGAGCCGATCTTGATGGGCTGCATAGATACCGGCTGCCCCTAGCAGCATACCGAACCCCAATAGGAGCATCCTTGCAGGCAATGGCCGCGAGGGGATGCCTGCAGCGTGCAGCCATTTCTGCCACCAAGCCTTCAAGTGCAGACCGAGATGGAGTCCCGCTAAGACCAGGAAGTACCGCGCCGCCGTGCTGTGCAGCTGATAGAGCGAAGGATTGCCGCGCAGCGAGAACGGCACGACATCTGCAAAGAGCTCGCTCGATGTCAGGCAGCCGCTGATGACCGTCAAAAAGCAGGCAGCAGCGAACAGGATGTTCAGCAGGCACCGAAGAGCCCGCGGCTCATTCCACCGTCCGCTTCCAAGCGACGAGACATAGCGGCGGTTGAGTGCGAGATGCCAGGCAATCGGCAACAAGAAGGCCACCCCTACAGCTTCATGTACCAGAGGCGGCAGATAGAAGAACATCATCTCACCGACCAGCAGGACGAGCATCAAGATATCCAGGCCGTACCTCATGGCTGCACCTCTCTCGTCTCCCTTACCGAACGCTCCCAACCAGCCGGCACAGCATCCTTCGGCAAGCTCTGCTCGACGATTTCCTGCGTCATGCGCACGTAGTCGTCCTCCGAGACATGGCCCTGACGCAAGACGCATGTGAAGCAGAGCCACGCATAGACAAGTCCAAAGAGGATGAGGACGCTGGCCAGTCGCCCTTTCCAATCCGGTCTGCTCCTCTGAAAAATCATACCATCATCCCCCAGTTTCCTTTCCTCATGGATTCATATATGCTTTTCTTATTCGTTCTTTTCATCGAGCAGAACGACGCCCTGCGGCGGATTCTCGAGGATGGCCCCGACAACCCTGTGTGGAATGTAAGGCTCCTCCAGATAGGCAATGTCCTCTTCGGTCAGCGAGACGGCGAGTGCGCCAACTGCATCATCGAGATACTTCGTCTTTGTCGCGCCGACAATCGGGGTGGCAACACCTTTCGCCCATTCCCAGGCCAGAGCAATCTGTTGCATCTTGACACCATAGCGCTCCGACAGCTCATAGACACGCTCGACAATCTTCATGTCCTCCTGTTCGCTTCGGTCATATTTCCCCATGGCCACGCGGTCGGTCTTGCCACGCAGGGAATCAGAACGCCATGTCCTGCGCGCCAGATGACCGGCTGCTAGCGAACTGTACGGCATCAATGAAACCTGCATCTGCTTGCAGATGGGGATGAGTTCCCGCTCATCTTCGCGGTAGAGCAAGTTGTAGTGGTTCTCCATGACAGAGAACGGCGTCCAACCGTGCTGTTCAGCGATATGCTGCATGTTCATAAACTGGTACCCATACATCGCGGAAGCTCCGATGGCCCGTACCTTGCCGACCCGGACAAGCCCATCCAGGGCTTCCATCGTCTCTTCCATCGGCGTGTCATAATCGAAACGATGGATGATGTAAAGGTCCAGGTAATCCGTGCCGAGGCGTTTCAGGCTGCCCTCGATTTCCCTCTGGATGGCATTCTTTGAAAGACGGCCTTCATTAAAGTAGACCTTCGAGGCCAACACAACCTTATCCCGGGGAATATGATTGCGTTGCAGCGCCCGACCAAGGTACTCCTCCGACGTCCCGCTGCTGTAGCAGTTTGCCGTGTCAAAGAAATTGATGCCAAGGGCCAGCGCGTGGCAGATCACCTGCTCGCTCGCCGCTTCATCGAGCGTCCACGCATGCATCGTCGGCTTGCCAAAACTCATGCAGCCCAGGCATACGCGCGAAACCTCAATATCCGTCTTGCCCAATCTCGTGTATTCCATATTCCTGCTCCTTCATTCACCCTATTACTCAAAGATTCGCCCCCATCTGCTCTGCCATGTCGCCGAACTTCGAGTTCTCAACGAGCGAGCGCGAACCGCAGCCGATGCCGAGTACTTTGCCGACATCCTGCCATTCCATATAGCGGACCAGTGTGTCGTAGTGATCGACGAGTGCCGCCATCGTCCAATCGTCACGGTTGTAAGCCGTCGCGATCAGGATGGACTTCTTGCCGTGCAGCCTGCCCGTCCGCGAGTAGAAGCGGTCAACGATTGTCTTGAGCTGTGCCGACATGCCGAAGTAATAGAGCGGCGTCGTCAGCACGAGCAGATCTGCCTCCAGCATCTTCGGCATCAAGGCGTTCTCGATGTCGTCCTTCCAGATACACGGGCCATCCATATGGCACTGGTCGCAGCCGCGGCACGGATGCGTCTCACTGTTGGCCGCGTCAAAGGTGAATACCTCATGGCCGGCCTGTGTTGCTCCTTTTGTGAAGCGGTCAGCCAGATAGATGGATGTTGATTCATCATGTGGATGCGGACTGCTTGTGATCACGACAATCTTCATTGCTTTCCCTCCCGAAATCTCACCTTTCTCATGCGCTGCCATACCTGAAGCATCCTTTTCCTGTCCCGTCAGTGCCGAAAGGCCACAGCCGCTGAGGAATACCGTCATGGCTCCCATGCCTGTCAGTTTCAAGAATTCCCTACGATTCATCAGAGCCGCCCCCTTTCTGCTTCCTCTCCAGTTCATAGATCATGTAGTCGATGCAGGAGAGCTTTTCCTCCGCCTCATGCAAGGCTGCCATGAGCTTGCGTCGATGACGCTTGAGAAAACAGATGCGCGCGGCATCGTCCGGCAACGATGAAAGCTCGCACCGGCAGGCATCGGCCTCACATATTCCCTGTTGATATCCGCGGTTCATTGATTTCAAATCCATATGCTTCCCTCATACCGTCACTGAGCGTTGCGATTCATGCGCGCGCAGTCACCGACCTTTTCTCCCGTGACGAAGTACTCATACGTCGGGAATTCGAACAGGACAGGCTTGAACACGTGGTAATCGATCTTGCCTGCTTTGTTGAGGATCGTCTCACTTGCATACGTATTCTCAATGCGGCAGATGAAATTATCGAATCCATCCAGCTTGTAGTCATCGATGACAGAACACTCAATCGAGACTTTGGCCTTGTCGATGAGCGGTGTCCCCTGCTCTCCGAGCGTATAGGCAAACGTCCCAGACTTATCGGTCTTGTTCCCGGAAACTACGCCCATATAGTCCGCTTCTTTGAGCCAGCTCTCATCCACGACATTGACCGATACGTTCTTCGTCGCCAGGATTCCTCGATTCGTATAATGGCTCTCGACCATCGAGAGCATCAGATGGCTGTGAGCCATGATGCCTGCATGCGCGACGAGCGTCCAATTCGGCTTGCCGTCGACCAGGCTGCCGACAACGATAAGCGGTGCCGGATACAGTGCCAAGGCTTTACCAATATTTTTCTTCATTTCTATTGTCCTCCCAGTTCTTATCTTCGTCTCTTGCTACTCTTATCTTACCTGCTCTACATTGAAATGTGAAATGCTTATATTTCAGCTTGCGTCATACATTTTTATTATTAAATGCTTGTCAAAAAAGTACCTGCTCCCTAAAATAGAAGCAGGTACTTTTATCGCATACGGACGAAAGGGGAATCTTTGATGGAACTGCGCACCTTATCGTACTTCCTGGCCGTGGCCAGGGAACAGAATATGACCGAGGCCGCCAATGTGCTGCATGTGACGCAGCCGACACTCTCGCGCCAGATTGCCGACCTCGAAGACGAGCTCGGCAAGAAGCTCTTCACGCGCACGAGCCGCAGCACCGTGCTGACAGAGGACGGCATACACCTGCGCCAGCGGGCCGAGGAAATCCTCGCGCTCGTCAACCAGACAGAAGACGAGATGAAGAATGACACGATTGACCTTGCGGGCTGTATCCGCATCGGCGCAGGCGAGACGCATGCCATGCACATCCTCGCCGATCTCTTTGCCGAGCTGCATAGCCGCTACCCGCGCCTGACGGTCGAGCTCTTCACCGGCAATGCTGACACCGTCGAGGAAAAACTCGCCCACGGCCTTATCGACTTTGCGCTGATGATCGAACCATTCAACGTCGAGCAGTATCACTTCATCCGGCTGCCCGAAACGATGCGCGTCGGCATCGTGACGCGCGATGACAGCAAATGGGCGCAGAATAGCGGCATCACGCCCGATGACCTGAACGCAATGCCGCTGCTCGTCTCCTCACGCCAGTCGCTCAACCGCTATGACTACCGTCAATGGTCGGGCGGCAAGGTATCCGCTGAAACGATGAACATCGTCGGCAAGTTCGACCTCATCAGCAACGCTTCCCACTTCATCCGCACGGGCATCGTGAATGCGATTGGCATCGACGAACTGCTGCAGCTCGACACCGGCCACTTAAAGTTCATCCCACTCGAGCCCGCCCTCACGCTCAGCGCCGTCATCGTCTGGAAGAAATACCGCCTGCTCTCAAAATCCAGCAGTGTCTTCCTTGAAGAGCTCCGGAAGCACATCGCCGAAGCGTCAAAAACGAACAGCAATCTGCCATAAAACCACTTGTTACGAGCCGATAGGACAATCCGTCGCCTGTTGCTCATCTGCCCGGCAGTGTACGAACTTTGTGAGTAGCAGGGCAGCGGCCGCCAGCAGCAGGCCACCGCAGACGACGAAGGGCAGGCCGAGGCTGCGGATGAAAAAGCCGCTGATTATGGTTCCCGCCATGCAGCCGAGATTGGCCGCTGTCAGGAACAGGCCGTTGCTGAAATCCGGCGCATCCGATGCCACGCAGGCCAGCAGGTACTGATTGATGTTCGCATTGATGCCACCGAGGATACCCCAGGCCACAATCAGTGCCGCAAGAAGAGGCAGCAACTTCCCACCGCCCACAAAGAGCAGGCAGTAGAGCGCGATGGTACACAGCGGGAAAAGGCGTACGGTCGTGCTGGGACACCTGGCGAGGAAATTGCCCCCCAGATAGCTTCCGCAGATGTTCAAGAGGCCATAGACGAGGAGCAGCGCTGCGATGAGCTCTCCCGGCAGTGCCGCAACCTTCTGCAAATAATCAGCGAGGTAGTTGTAGACACCGAAGATGGAACCGTTGAGGCAGATGACCGCCACGATGGCCAGCCAGACCGGCGGGCGCTTCAGAACGGAAAGCTGCGCGCCGTAGCGCATTGGCTGCGTCACCGGCAAGTCCGGCACAAAGGCCAGTGTCAGCAGAAACATGAGCCCCGTCACGCCTGCAAAGAAGACCATCGCCATCGAAAAGTCAAACGTCGCTGCCAGGACATTGCTGATGGGCACGCCGACGACCATGCCGGCCGCGACGCCCATGTTGATGCGCGCCACAGCCCGCGGCGCATCCTCTGGAGCCACCGAGGCAGCGGCCACGCTGAAGGCGAGTGCACAGTAGACCGGGTGGAAAAAGGCCGGCACGACGCGCAGCACTAAAAGGAGCTGGAAGTCGCTCGCAACGACGGCCAGTGCATTGCAGATCGTGAACACGCCCAGCACAAGCAGCATCACGTGCTTGCGATTGAAGCGCGAGAACAGCAACGGCATCGTCGGCCCTGCGATGGCCACGCCAAGCGCGAACAGACTGACGAGCATCCCCGCCTGTACGATATCCACCTGGTACATCTCCGCCGCCATCGGCAGGATACCGATGATGCCCATCTCCGTATTGAGGATGCTGAACACACCAAATGCCAAGATCAAGAGCAATAGCTGCTGTCGTTTCATATCATCTCATCCTTTCCGCCTCCAGACCGCTCTCCCCATCTCATGGTTGCAAGGTCAGGAATACATCACCTGCCCCCAGAGCAGCGTCCAGATCATTGGCTGCTTCGACGTGACCCAGACGCGTGTAGCGGTAGGTCGTCTGAAAATCCTGATAGAACACCACGACATACTGGCCGTCAAACAGCATGACATCTCCCTTATGGATCTCGCGGACATCTTCGTCCGCCGCTGTCAGGTGCTGCGGCAGTTTGTAGTATTTCTCGTTGCCATGGAGTTCTGTAAACGTCTTGGCCAGCGGCAACTGCTGCCGCAGCTCGGCAGCAGCCTCCGTGTCAGCCCACTTCAGAGCATACGCTTTGCTGCCCACTAGTAGGGATGCTGCTCCTGTCTCGTGCATCTCTGCCTCCTTCCCGGACAAGGATGTGGCTGCCACTCCGGGGCCGCCACATCCCAGCACGAGAAGTGCAATCAGAGCACAACAGAAAAAGAACAATCTGCTCATCAAACATCTTCCTCCCGGGTACGTCTTTCCAGCAATCATTCACCGAGGTACTTGTTGAAAAACGCGACGAGGCGGTCGAAGGGGATCTTGTCCATCTGGTCGTAGAGATCCGTATGCGTAGCCCCCGGAACGACAATCTCCTCCTTCGGACCATCTGCCGCTTCATAGACCGCATCCGAGAAGTACTTAGAATGTGCCTTGTCCCCTGTGATGAGCAGCAGCGGACGCGGGCTGAGCTCCTTGATGTGATCCATCAACGAGAAATTAAAGAAACCGTACGGCGTCGTCGAATCCCATGCCAGCGTGTTGGAGTTGATGGCGCGCGGATGATAAGCGCGGCCGACGTAATAATCGTAGAAGCCCTTCACGACATCCGGTGCATCCGCCGGCAGCTTGTCGGGGAACATCGTCTTCGTCGAGATCACCTTGCCATCCTTGTCGACGGCGAGCTCATGCGAGCCGGGAATGGACTTGCCTGTCTTTGCCTCCTCATCGCGCATCTCGGCCAGGTGGTGCTTGACGATCTCGCGCTGCTCCGGCGTATAGTAATCCCCTTGATAGTGGTTGCGGATGCTGTCCGACATGTCGTACATAGCCGAGGTCGCGACCGCCTTGATGCGCGTATCATTCGTCGCTGCCGTGATGGCCATGCCCGAGAGACCACAGATGCCAATGGCACCGATCTGCTGCGGGTTGACGAACTTGAGGTTGCTGACGAAATCGACCGCCGCGCTGTAATCTTCCGTGAAGATCTCCGGCGAGCCCATATTGCGGCGCTTGCCGCTGCTCTCCCCCGTGGTCGACGGATCGAAGGCGACGGCAACAAAGCCATTCTTGGCCATCTCCTGTGCGTAGAGGCCTGAGGACTGCTCCTTGACTGCGCCGAACGGGCCCGTCACGACGACAGCCTTGTACTGCTTCTTGTCATCGAAATCCTTCGGCAGGTAGAGGTGGCCCGCCACATCGAAGCCGTAACGGTTCTGGAACGTGACCTTCTTGGCCTCAATCGTCTTGTCCACGGCGAAGACGCGCGTGTCGTTGTCCAGATCCTTGATCGTCGCATGCTTCATCTGTGAATCGTGCACAAGCGTTTTCGTCGGCACGGCTGCATAAGTCGTATGCATCGTCATCCCTCCAAAAGTGAACGTCCCCATCATCACAGCGGCCATCAGCCAAGCGGCTCTTTTCTTGCTCTTGAATGTCTTCATGGAAAAAACCCCTTCCTTATTGTTGCATCCTTGCAGCTCATCGCTGCATGCCCAGTTGTTTTACTTGATGCATTCATTATAAGAGAAGGGGTATATGATTACAAATACTTGGTTTTAATAACCTATGATACATTTTAGGCATGATGAGAGAACGCCTCGTCCAGGGCCGCCACGACGAGACGACCGGCGCGGGAGAAGACCTGGTCTCTGCGCCAGACCACATAATTCGCCGAGCGAATCACGGGGTCCAAGGGACGGAAGACGAGCCCGCGTGACGAACCTACGGCATCCGCCATGCCCTTGAAGCAAAGCGCACTGCCCATGCCCGCCTCGATGAAGAAGATCGTATTGTAGAGCAAGTTGTAGGTGCCGGCCACCTCGATTTTCTCCGCTGCGCTGCCGAAATAATGATCCAGCTCGTGATGCTTCATCGCCTGCTCCGATACAATGAGCGGCTCCTGCAAGAGATTGGCGCGCTGTACGGCCTCTTTGACCGCCAGAGGGTTGTCTGCCCGCATCATGAGCCCCCAGGCATCGTCGTGCGGGATGCGGCGAAACACATACGCCCGCGGTGCATCCGGCCGGCAGACAATCCCGAAGTCGAGCAATCCCTTCTGCAGAGAATCGTAGATCCGGTCTTCATCGCCGCTGACCAGATGGAACTGGATGTGCGGATAGGAGCGGCGCAGCGGCGCCAGGACTTTCGCGACACAGGCCATCGCCTGCGTCTCGCCGGCACCAATGTAGATGTCCCCCGCCACGAGCTCATCCATCTTGGCAAACTGCTCCTTCGTCTTTTCTGTCAGGCTGAGAATCTCCTGCGCTCTCGCCTTGAATATCAGTCCGGCTTCCGTCAGCTGCGTCTTGCGCTTCCCGCGCACGAGCAGCTGCACGCCCAGTTCGTCCTCGAGATCCGACAGCTGCCGTGAAAGCGTCGGCTGCGTCAGGTGAAGTTCCTCCGCCGCCTTGGTGATGTTCTCATGCCTGGCTACCGCCATAAAGTACTGCAGTACGCGTATCTCCATTTTCCCACTCCTCCATCATCTTCTATGATTGGTACACCTCCTCTATTATATATAAAAGAAATGAAATAGACGAGGGGGTGAACGGAACGTCTCTTCCGTCGCCACCCTATAAAATCAAAAAGGCCCTCTCCGCGAGAGCCTTTTTTCATCAGAGACTTTCCTTCAAAATTTCAACGACTTCCTTACGACTCAGCACCTTGTAGCCGCCCTCGAGTAGGAGTGTAGCATCGGCGATGCCATCGATCATATCTTTTGTCGCGCCGAGCTCGGAGATCTTCATGGCAAGCCCGAGTTCCTTCATCCAATCTTCCATGGCCTTGAGGCCTTCCTCGGCAATCTCCTCATCTTTCTTGCCTTCCGGGTTGACCTTCCAGACTTCAATGGCGAAGCGCTTGAATTTCGGCAGGCCGTACGGCAGGATGTAGCGGTAGTACGGCAGTGAGACAGCTGCAAGCGTCATGCCGTGCGTCGCATTCGTATAGGCGCCGACGGCCTGGCCGAGCATGTGGACCATCCAGTCCGTACTTTTTCCCTTGGCGATCAGCGTGTTGAGCGCCCAGGTCGCCGTCCACATCAGGTTGCTGCGTGCCTCGTAGTCCTGCGGGTTCCTGTTGGCAATGCGGCTGGCGTGCAGGACGGAGCGCATCAGGCCCTCGCTGATGTAATCGCTCGTGTTATCATCCTCACCGGAGAAATACTGCTCGCAGATGTGATTGAAAATATCGTAGATGCCTGCTACCATCTGGCGATGCGGCAGTGTCATCGTGTACCGAGGGTTCAGGATGGCAAAGCGCGGGATGATTTTCTCGTCTGCGAAGACGTGACCTATTTTCTGCTTTGTCTCCGGATTGGTGATGACACAACCTGCATTCATCTCCGAGCCCGTCCCGACCATCGTCAGCACGCAGCCGACTGGCAGCGTCTCGCAGGACGGCTCCTCAAAGCGCACGAAGTATTTCTCCCACGGGTCTTCATCACAGTTGACTGAGACGGACACCGCCTTGGCATAGTCGCAGACCGAACCGCCGCCGACGGCCAGGAGCAGATCCGCCTGATGCTTGCGCGCGATCTCGATGCCCTCATAGAGCTTCGCGAGCGTCGGATTCGGCATGACGCCCGCAATCTCTGCCACATTCTTGCCCTGCGCCTCGAGGATCTTGATGACATCATCGTAGATGCCGTTCTTCTTGATGGAACCGCCGCCGTAGATCAAGACGACGTTCTTGCCGTACTTCGGCAGTTCCGTGTTCAAGTAGTCCAGCGACTGATCGCCAAAATAAAGCTTTGCTGGATTGCAGTACGTAAAATTTCCTAACATAGTATTTCTCCTTCTAACATAAGGCGTCAATCCTGCGGATACTCGGCTTCCGTGACGGGCTCGCACCACTCGTTGCTCGTCTCCGTGCCCGGGATCTCGAAGGCGAGATGGGAGAACCAGCTCGCTCTCTTGGCGCCGTGCCAGTGCTTGACGCCTGCCGGGATCTCGACGATGTCACCTGGGGTCAGGCTCTGCGGGGCCTTGCCCTCTTCCTGATACCAGCCCTCGCCGTCGACGCAGATGATGACCTGGCCGCCGCCCTGCTTGGCGTGGTGGATGTGCCAGAAATTGCGGCAGCCCGGCTCGAACGTGACGTTGCAGATGGTCAGCGGGTCACCCTTCTTCGAGAGGATCTTGAGGTACGACTGGCCCGTGAAGTACTTGGCATAGGCATCGTTGGGCTCGCCGAGACCGAAGAAGCCGCCGCGGCCCTCCGCATCAGCGGCATCGGCATAGACTTCCTTGGCCACCGGGAACGCGGCCCAGGCGTTCGGCCAGCCGGCGTAAAAGGCCAGATGCGTGAGCAGTGCGGCCATCTCCTCCTTCGTGACGCCGTGCTGCCGCGCCGCCTGCAGATGGTAGCGCAGTGCATCGCCAGCGGTTCCCTTGCCGACGAGCGCCGAAACCGTCACGATGCTGCGGATTTTCGGCGAAAGCTCGGCTTCCTTTGCCCACACCTCACCGAAGAGCACATCGTCGTTGAGTGCCGCGAACTGCGGTGCAAAATCGCCCAATGCCTTGCGTCCTGCTGTCTGTTTCTCCATGATAGATACATCCTTCTTTCTCGTATGTCCCGTGCCGCCAACTGCGGCACAGTTGTTTTCCTTTTCCTTTATAATAGCAAGATAAGCATTTCATTTGAAATGCTTATCGAAAATTATCTGATATTCCTTAAACGTATAGATCAGCACGCATTGCACTGGAAAATCACGTCCATTATTTTTGGTATCCTAATGATGCCAGACACTTGTCTACCTGGAGACGAACGGTATCCAGCTGTTCCTGTACACGCTTTCCTTCCAGCCCCTTTGGGGCGGTATTGCTGCCACAAGCCGTCACAGCATAGTCCCGTTCTTTCCTCTCTGTGTCTCATCAGATGCTGCCCTTGGCCCAAGCAGCGACCTCAGCTTCAGATGCGGCAGCTTCAGCCCCATGAATCGGCAGGCCTTTTTTCAACACAGCTTCCGGGCAGGTCTTCTTTATCTCCCGCTCGCTGCCTCCCATGCCGCTGCCTTCATGGGTGCAGAAGGGAATCATGGTCTTGCCGCTCCAATCATACTTCTCCAGGAAGGTGTAGCAGGCCATGGGCATGGTGCCCCACCAGTTGGGATAGCCTAGAAAAATCGTGTCGTAGCCATCCAGGCTGTCCGGATATTCCTTCAGCTGCGGCCTTGCCTTAGCCCGCAGCTCCGCCTTAGCCTCCAGCGTGCACTGCGTGTAATCTGCGGCATATTCCTTGACCGTCTGAATCTCAAACAAATCTCCCCCGACGGCCTGCTGGATGAACTCCGCGACCCGCTCCGTATTGCCTTTGGCTAGATTCTTGATGCTGCCGTTTACATAGTTCTGTCCCTTGCGGGAATAATAAGCAATCAGTATTTTTGACATATTCTTCCTCCATTGACCAATAACACCTTCACAGAATGCCGCTCTCCTTTCGCACTGGCTTACTTGTCCCCCCCTTTTCATGGAGCCAGTCCAGTGCCAGCTTCAGGATCTCCTTGTTGTTTTTCTCCTGCATGAGGAAGTGGGAATTGCCCTTGATGCCAATGTCTGGCAGATGCACGAGTGTTGCATCGCCGCCATGGCGGTTGATGGCCTCTACGAACTGCTTGGCCATGGCAAACTCTGTGCCCCATTTATCCTCGCCGACATTTTCCGAACCGATCTTGATGTAATCCCCATAATAGAGGACAATCGGAATCCTTGTGAGTTTCAAGAAGTCTTCCATCGTTACGCCCATGGCAGAGGCCGATAATGCCTTAAACCTCGCCTCCGTGGTTTTCGGCATTTCTGTTTCTGGGAAGACAAAGGGCGTACCACCCGGCTCATAGGCAATAATGGCCTTTACTTTGTCCGTGCGGATAGCGGTACGCCAGCCGATGGTGCCGCCCATCGAATGAGTGACCAGCACGGCGCCATCCTGCTGCTTATTCACCAACTTGGCCAGCACATCAGCATTCAGGTCGTTATTCAGAGGACCGAAGCCGATCGTCCAGCTTTGCTCAAAAGCCTGATAATTCTCCTCGCCTGCAGGGAACTAGGCGTTGGGCACGGGATTGCCTGCCTCATCATAATGACCGACGCGGGACAGTACATAGAGTGTCTTATCGCCGTACATGGGGTTCGTTGCCCAAGGAGTATCGGGCGTCACAGCTTCCGTAGAAAGATTGGCCTCGCCGCTGCGAGGCTGATCTACGAGATATACAGAGTAACCGGCTCGGACAAACATCGTATTGAAGCCTTCCCTACCATCAGGGCCGGATTCCCAGGTGCGTTTTGACTGAGCTCCGCCATGCTGGAAGATCAGCGGCAGTTTCTTGGACTTCACTGGCTTCTGGTATTCCACATAGGCAAAATCGCCATAGGCACGCTGACCGTCTTCGGCTACGAAATTCTCCTGCGTGAACTTCCCCGGTTTTTCTTTATAGGTGCCGCCTACGGTAAAGGAGCCCTGTTCCTCAATGGCCAGCGGCTTCTGGGCTGCCGCCGCTTCTGTCGGCGTCGCTGCGTACATCCCCAGTGCCAAGGCAAGTCCCAATGCTACGGACTGCCACGCCTTCTTGCTCATCCTCTTCATTGTACATGTTCTCCTGTTCTCGTGGTTTACGGCTGCAGCGGGCCATAGTAGAAGGATGCCGTTGCACCGCCGTCCACGAGGAAGGTCGCGCCCGTGATGAATTGCGCGCGTTCGCTCATCAAGAGCTCTGCCACATCTGCGACCTCATCCGCAGTTCCCGGTCTGCCGGCAGGGCATTTGGCGAACATGTTCTTGTAGAAGTCGCCGCGGGGCCCGTTGAACTCGTCGATGGCGAGCGGCGTGACGATGATGCCGGGCGCGATGTCGTTAATGCGCGCACCCCGCTTGCCCCAGCGCACCGCCTCGTACATCGTGCGCTTCTCATTGCAGCGCTTCGCCAGCTGATACGCGTGAAGCGTGTCGCGAATCTTGTCCGGCTGCAGGAAGTCAAGGCTTAAAAGCTCCTCGGTCGGCGTCATGGCGAGCGCCCTGTCCTGCTCCGGCGTGAGTGCCGGCATGCGGTGGCCGGACTGGCTCGAGATGACCACGCCGACGCCGCCGCGGGCGATGACCTTGCCCACTTCCTCCATCAGCACCGCCGTGCCGTAGAGATCGACCTTCAGAATCACCTCGATGGGCGCCTGCGAGGGCGACACGCCGGCGCCGCAGACCATGGCAGTCACCTCGCCGCAGCTCTGCGCCTTTTCCACCATTGCCTGAATCGACGCGCGGTCGAACATGTCCATGACGACAGGCTCCACATCGAAGCCCGCCTTCGTCAGGATGTCCGCGATGGCGGCAGCGTTCTCCTTGCTCTTGTCGCCCAGAATGATTTTCTTGCCCCGTCCCATGCGGCGGGCAATCGCCAGGGAAATCTGCCCGGCGCCCGTTACGATCATTACCTCTTTGCTCATGCTCGTTCACCTCATACCATGTCAATGTTTCTATCTCTATTCTATCGCACAGTCCCGGCTGCATCCATTCGGATTTCGGCATTCATCCATCAGTAAGACTTATGAATTATCCAGATGTGCAGCATTTCCTCAGAGGCTGGCGCGGAAGATGGCAAGGATGTCCTTTTCCGTCAAGGGTACGTAAGCCTGATCCAGTGGCCAGCCCTCCGCCACATGATGTGCCATTTCTTCCAGACGACTTTCATCGATGCCCACTTCCCGCAGGTGCATGGGCAGCCCCATGGAAACGAAGAAGTCGTACAGGGCGTGGATGCCCGCTTTCGCTGTCTCCATATCGTCATCCATCGGCACGACGCCCATCACGCGGACGGCGAAGCTCACAAACCGGGGCAGGGTGTGTTCGTTGAGGATATGTTCCATCCACCGCGGCGTCAGGATGGCGAGCCCCACGCCATGCGTGATGTCGTAATAGGCGCTGAGGGCGTGCTCCATGCCGTGGCAGGGCCAGCCGGAGCGGCTGTTGCCCAGCGCCAGGATGCCGTTGCAGCCGTAGGCGCAGCACTGCATGATTTCTGCCCGGGCTTTGTAATCGTCCGGATGTTCCAGTGCAATCCTGCCGTTCACCATGAGGCTCCGCAGATTCCCTTCGCAGATGGCGTCGTTGAGCAGCGTGGTATCTTCCGTAAAGTACTGCTCGATGGTATGGTTCATGGCATCTGCCACGCCTGCTGCCGTCTGTCTCGGCGATACCGTGAAGGTGTAGACGGGGTCCAGAATTGAAACGGCCGGGAAAAGATGCGGGTCGACATAGCCCACTTTGTCGTTCGTCTCCGTGCGAGAAATCACGCAGCCGCTGTCGTACTCGCTGCCGGTGGCAGCCATGGTCATCACGTCCACGATGGGCAGTGCCGCCTTGGTGGGGACCTTATAGGAAATCAGGTCCCAGGGCTCCCCGTCGTACATGGCTCCAGCGGCAATGGCCTTGGAGCAGTCGAGAACGCTGCCGCCGCCCACTGCCAGTATGACGTCGATGTGCTTCTCTTTGCAGAGCGCGGCACCGGGGGCCACGCTTCCCGTATACTTCGGGTTTGGTTCAATGCCGCTCAGTTCGTGTATCTCGAAATCCTTCAGCAAGTCCCTGACCTTGTCGTAGAGGCCCGTCTTCTTGATGCTGCCGCCCCCGTAAGCGAGGAGGATTCGGCGGCCAAAGGCAGCCATCACTTCCGGAAGCTTTTCAATGGAACCCTCGCCGAAGATCAGGCGGGTCGGTGTCTGGTAATCAAAGTTCTGCATGTTTATTTTCCTTTCTTATATCAGCGTGCTCCAGATTATTTTTTATATCCCAGAGACGCCAGCCATGCTTCTACCTGCGGGCGGACGGCGTCCGGCTGCTCCTGCACCCGTTTGCCTTCCAAGCCCAGTCCTTCCTTCACCGCTGCTCCCTTGGCGAATTCAGGAATGTCGCTTTCCCTGCCCGTCATCACATTGCCTGCTGACGTGCAGAAGGGGATGATTGTCTTACCTGTCCAGTCGTAGCTCTCCATGAAGGTATAGACCGCCATGGGCATATCGCTCCACCAGATGGGATAGCCGAGGAATACCGTGTCGTAATCCTGCCAGTTCTCCACCTTGCCGGAAAGCGCGGGGCGCGCGTCGCTGTCCTGTTCTTTCCTGGCGACCTCCGTGCATGCCTTATAATCCTCGGGGTAGGGTGTCACGGTCTTGATTTCGAAGGTATCCGCACCGGTGACGTCCGCGATCATATCGGCCATGATATGGGTATTGCCCTTCTTGATATAGCCGACCCGGTAGTTCTCGCCTGCGCGGGAAAAGTATGCCACCAGCACCTTGCCCTTGCCGGCGGGTTGCTGGCTGGCGGCGGGGTCTCCTGCGGAAGACGGCTCGCTGACAGGCGCCGCCTTTGCCGCGTCGCCGGATGTCTGCGCGGCATCGCTGCCGCATGCCGCCGTCAGCAGGGCGCCCAGCGCCAGCAGTGCCAGCAGGAGAATCTTCTTCATAGTCATACCTCCTTATATCTGCTTGATGACTCTGGCTGGATTGCCTACCGCCACGCAGTTGTCGGGAATATCCTTCGTGACGATGGAGCCCGTGCCAACAATGGCGTTTTCGCCGATGGTCACTCCTGGCAGGATGCTGACGCGGGCGCCGATCCAGGCATTCTTCTTGATATGGATTTCCTTCGTCATGATGGTGCGGATATTCCTCGGCTCGTGGTTGACGGTGAAAAGCCCGACCTCCGGTCCCAGCATCACGCCGTCCTCGATCGTGATGGTGCCAAGGGACATCATGGTCAGATGGTGGTTGGCGAAGACGTTCCTGCCCAGGAACACCCGGCTGCCGCAGTCAATCATGAGCGGCGGCGTCAGGTACGTTCCTTCCTCCAGCCGTCCGGCGAGGAGCGCCCGCTCCTTTGCCAGAATCTCATCCTTCCTGCAGGAATCGCACAGGCTGATTTCCTGGCAGAGATGCGTGCAGCGGTCGATTTCTCCGTGCACCTGTGCCTGATACGCTGCGTCGCGGATGTCATACGCTTTTCCATGACGCATTTCCTCGAATACATCCATCTCTCTCATTCCTCCGTATCGGTTCTCTGGTCTGTCCTCGGTGGTTGTCTTTATTCTACCGCACAGCCCCCGCCGCATCCATTCGGATTTCGGTGCCTATTCATTAGCAAAACTTATGAATATTAGATCATTCACGCACGAAATTCGTAAACACCGGCTACCTGCCGGTACTTCAGGAAGTATGGCAGGTCATGCCCTCTGAACATGAATCTTTGTGGCTGAACCCCTGCTTATTTGTCCAATCCCTTTTCGTGAAGCCAGTTCAGCGCTAGCTGCATGATTTCTGCATTGTTTTTCTCCTGCATGAGGAAGTGGGAATTGCCTTTGATGCCGATATCCGGCAGATGCACGAGTGTTGCATCGCCGCCGTGGCGGTTGATGGCCTCTACGAACTGCTTGGCCATGGCAAACTCTGTGCCCCATTTATCCTCGCCGACATTTTCCGAACCGATCTTGATGTAATCCCCATAATAGAGGACAATCGGAATCCTTGTGAGTTTCAAGAAGTCTTCCATCGGTACGCCCATGGCAGAGGCGGATAGCGCTTTGAACCGCGCTTCTGTGATTTTCGGCATTTCCGTTTGAGGGAAGATAAAGGGGGTGCCGCCCGGTTCATAGGCAATGATGGCTTTTACTTTGTCGGAACGGATGGCCGTACGCCAGCCAATCGTGCCGCCCATGGAATGTGTGACGAGAATGGCGCCGTCCTTTTGCTGGTTCACCAGCTTTGCGAGCACATCGGCATTGAGGTCGTTATCAAGCGGTCCTGAGCCAATCGTCCAGCTCTGCTCAAATGCCTGATAGTTTTTTTCGCCAGCAGGGAACTGCGCGTTGGGAACAGGATTGCCAGCCTCATCATAATGGCCGACGCGGGACAGCACATAAAGGGTTTTATCGCCGTACATGGGATTGGCAGCCCAGGGTGTGTCTGGCGTCACAGCTTCCGTGGAAAGATTCGCCTCGCCGCTGCGGGGCTGGTCGACCAGATAGACCTCATAACCAGCGCGGACGAACATGGTGTTGAATCCTTCCCTGCCATCCGGACCGGATTCCCATGTGCGTTTTGACTGCGCTCCGCCATGCTGGAAGATCAGCGGCAGTTTCTTGGACTTCACTGGCTTCTGGTATTCCACATAGGCAAAATCGCCATAGGCACGCTGACCGTCTTCCGCTACAAAATTCTCTTGCGTGAACTTGCCGGTTTTTTCTTTATAGGTGCCGCCGACTGTAAAAGAGCCCTGCTCCTCGATGACCAGCGGTTTTTTCGCTGAGGCTTCTGCCGGCGTTGCCACATACATCCCTAACGAAAGGGTCAGTCCCAATGCCATTGCCTGCCAGACTTTTTTGTTCGTCATCTTCATTTTGAAATCCCTCTCTTTTCTGGTCCTATCTCTATCAAGCAAACGCAGGGAGCAGCCTCAAACTCAGTACAGGCCTGTCTTGCGATGCGGTACGTATGGTGCCTCCAGTGCGGCGATCTCATCCTCGTCGAGCTTCATGTCCAGAGCTGCCACAGCCTCCTCCACATGCTGCACGCTCGTCGTGCCGACAATCGGGGCGGTGATGTACGGCTTGGACAGCATCCAGGCGAGGGATTCCTGCGCCATGGTGCGGCCATGTTCCTTGGCAATCTTCTCCAGATTGTCCACGACCACCTTGTCCACGTCATTGGTGGCATCCCAGACCATAGGCGATACATCATCCATCTTGTTTCTCTCCGTTACCGTACCCCAGGGATGCGCGCAGCGTCCGCCGGCCAAAGGGCTCCAAGGAACGACGGCCATCTTCCTGTCCGCGCAGAGCGGCAGGATCTCGCGCTCCTCCTCGCGATAGATGAGATTGTACTGCGGCTGCAGAGAGGCGAACTTCGTCCAGCCGTGCCGCTCGGCGATGTTCTGCAAGCGTTCCAGCTGCCAAGCGAAGATGGTCGAAGCACCGATGTAGCGTGCCTTACCGCTCTTCACGACATCGTGCAGGGCCTCCATGATCTCTTCCATCGGTGTATGCGGGTCAAGGCGGTGAATCTGGTACACATCGACGTAATCGAGTCCCAGGCGCTCGAGGCTGTGATCGATTTCCGCCATGATGTTCTTGCGCGACAGACCGCCACCATTCGGACGGCCCGGGCGCATCTCGAAATTGACCTTCGTCGCGACGACGATCTCATCGCGGTCCAGGCCGAAATCCTTGATGTAGCGACCCGTGATCTTCTCGCTCGTGCCCATCTGGTAGACATTGGCCGTGTCGAAGTAATTGATGCCGAGATCAATGGCCTTCTTGAAGATCGCTTTGCCTTCCTCGTAATCTTTCGCCCAGGGAAATACACCGTTCTCCTTGCCCGGCTTGCCAAAGCTCATCATGCCGAGGCAGATGCGCGAGACATCCATGCCCGTATTGCCGAATTTTACATATTCCATCAAAATCCACTCCTCCTGCTCCCGCCTTGTGCGGGGCTCCGGTCGTTCGTTCCACCTCATCACAGCAGCGCTGAGTGCTGTTCGATGTTCTTGTTGCTTTTATTATACGGCCTATTGTTTTATTTTTCTAATTGATATATTATATTATCGATTTAATTATTTGATTAAAGGAGTGACCTCACATGAACACGAAACAGATTCGCTGTATCCTGGAACTGGCACAGACACAGAATTTCAACCGCGCTGCTGAGAATCTCTTCATCTCGCAGCCGACGCTGACGTATCAGCTCAAGGCTGCCGAAGAAGAAATCGGCTTTGCGATTTTTTCGCGCTCCGCCCGCGGCGCCTCCCTGACGCCGGCCGGGGCACAATTCGTCACGACACTCCAGACCATCCAGCAAGCGCTGCAAGCGGCAATCGAACAGGGCCAGAACTTCAGCGCCAAATACAAGGACAGTATCCGTATCGTGCTGCCCATCCGGTCGGCGCTCTATTTCCTGCCGCAGGCCATCCACACCTTTGCCGAGATGCATCCGGAAATCCTCATCCAGCCAGCCTTTGACTGGTACCATGGCAAAGACGCCTTCCTGCGCCAGGAGCAGGATATCCTCTTCGCCATGACCTACGAAATCCGGCAGATCCCCGACCTTGTCACCCATCCCCTCTTTAACAGCCGCATCTATCTGATCAGCCAAAAAGATGACGCATTGGCCAACAAGACACCGTTGCTGCCCGAAAACCTCATCGGCCGCACGCTGATGGTCGGCGGCGGCTCGCCACCGGCCCTGCGCAACCTGCAGCAGGAGCTGATTGCCAAATACCATCTCGACTACTTCAACAGTCAGGATCACGCGACCACGCTCACGAATATCGCCGCAGGCCGCGGCATCTGCCTCGCGCCGGGCTTCCTCAATGACCACAACGGCGAGTTCGCCTGGACCCCGCTCCAAACAAAAACGGCCATTCCCTGCGCGCTCTACACACACAAGAATGACCATCGCCCTGATATTATGGAATTCGTTCAACTGCTGCAACAGATCTACAAGCAGCAGCGAGATTTTGCCGTCTGACGCAAAGCAAAGGCGGAAGCTTACATCAAAAGACAATGCCCCGCTCTCTCACAAAAGGTGGGACAAGCGGGGCATTATCGGCAGCAGATGTCAGGCGAAGCTCTGCTCTTCTTCCTCCACTTCGTTGCGAAGCAGGTGGTCGAGGCTGTAGCGGCCCGGGCCGGCGAAGACGACGCCAAGGTAGAAGACGCCTTCCTCAAAGGGGCGCGAGACCTGCAGGAGTGGTGCGCCGGAGGCGAACTCGATGGAAGTCGCCATCATGAGGTTGCCAACGAGGAAGAGGGCCATCGGGCGGTAGAACAGGCCGAGCAGGATGAAGAGCCCGCCGAACGTCTCCGCCAGGCCGGAAAGCAGGCCGAAGAACGTCGGGAAGATATGGATGCCGAGTGCCCCCATCATCGAACCGAGTGCCGTCCACCCCTCAGGGCCGCTCAAGAGCTTCGGCACGCCATGCCAGATGAAGGCAATGCCGATCAAGATGCGGAAGACGAGCAGGCCGATGTCCTTCTTCGACGCGATGATGCTGTTAATGTACTGCAATGATTTCATGGTGATCTCTCCTTGTTTCTATCACAATATCTAACGGATATTCATTATTTACTTATATGATATATTAAGTATGTGATAGGCACAAGAGCGATTTTTTCATTTACCAGGTATGAAATACTTGCGTATTGTTGCAACACAAAGAAAAACAGCCCGGCGATACATCGCCAGGCTTATGAAAAGAAGAACATGCCCCGCCTGCTCGTATCATAGGGATGGAGCAGGCGGGGCTCTCTGTCAAGAAGACAGCAGCTTGCTTTTACGCCGTCTCATCGGCCTGTTTCCTGCGCCGCATGTAGAGGAAACCGCCCGCGAGCAGCAAGGCCAGGACGATGATACCGACCGTCAGGGCGATGTGCGCCTGGTTGTAGATGCGGTAGCTCGCCTGCATCCTGACGTCTTTGCCCTCCGAGATGGTCTTCTTAAGGTTCCAGGTCAGGCTCTTGCCGTCACCAGCGACGCTGTCTGCATTCTGCGTCTCAGGCTTGACAGGCAGGTTCAGCGTGAAGTTGTACTGGACCTGGTCGAGCATGCCCTGTACCATCTTCTTGCTCTCGGGATCCTGCGCGCCCATGTCCGTCTCCTCGCCCTTGGCGAAGAGATCGAAGGTGTAGGCGTCGTAGAACCACGAACGCGTGACGGTGACGCCTGCATTGCGACCTTCCACCGCCGTGAACATGTCGCCGCCCTTGGCTGACAGTGTCTCGATGTCCGGATACGATACCGTGACCTCGTAGCCCGTCATGTCGCCGTCATTGACGTCTTTGACGACGGCATCGGGATTCTCCGCGACGAATTCATTCTTCGTGGCCTTCAGGGCCTCTGCGGCAAACATATTGCCGACCATGCGCGTCACCATCGTGCTGGAGCCGTCCTCCTTGATGGTCACGCTTTCTTCCGCTTTAATGCAGCCTGCTGCTGCCAGGGAAAAGACGATGAGCAGGACTAGGAATATCCGCTTCACGTTACTCACTTCCTCTCAAAACTCAACACCGCTCCGTCACTTATCCTTTGCCTGTTTCTCGAACAAGATGGTCATGCCCGAATAGTCCGTCTTGACTTTGCCAGTCTCCACCTTCACGAAGACCATCTCACCGGATGAATCCTTGATCTTGAAGCCATTCGCCGTCTCCTCCCAGTCGCCGTTGCCCTTTTCATCGCCGACGACAGCCTTGACATCGCCGTTCGGCTGGAGGTCCAGCGTGAACTCGCCGCCGACCGTCTTCGCGACATTGACATTGATGCCGCCCATCGAGCCCGTCGTAGCCTTCCATACGCCGACGTATTCGCTGTTCTCGTACTTGTCCGACATGCAGCCAGAGAGCAGCAGGCAGAGCAGGCAGCCCGCCGTCAAGATGAGCATCATGCGCTTTGCGAATCCCTTCATGGCAATCTCTCCTTCCTCAAAGTCAAAATCCTTGAATCGCTTTCTCATTCGCTTTCAGTATACAATGGCGGAAGGCCCGACCGTACTGTACAAAATGACAGGTCAGCCAAAAAAATCAGGCCAGCATGAAAAACTGTCGCAGAAATATCCGACCTGTCATTCCCGACAGGTCGGTCGGGTCGCCGATTGTCGTATACTAGGGATAGAGAGGATTCTGTGATGCGGAGGTGATGTTATGCTGAAGCGATTCCTGATGATGCTGCTCATCTGTGGATACCTGCTGTATGCGCCGACAGCAAGGGCTTGTGAGGAAAGCCCGCTGCCTTACTGGATGGATTATCAGGCATTCCTGAGCGAGTACCGCTCTGCCATTGTCGAAGACCGTGATACGATAGGCGGCTGGCAACTGAGTGCCGCGGCCAAGGTGGCCGGCCCCGAGGGGACAGGCTACGCCTTCGTCTGGATGGACGAGGACGATGTGCCGGAACTCCTGATTGGAGATCTGGAGCGCTGGCATGTCTGGCAGGCCTACACCTGGAAGGACGGCAAGATCTACAATCTCTACCCGGAGGGCGACCCCGGCGGCGAGATGTGGATGACCGAAGGCAAGCTGCTCTACCTCGAGATCGCGACGATGAGCTGGAGCTATCACGCCTGGTCCGGCAAGCGCGCACACGCAACGGACCTGTCTTTTGCGGCGGCCTACACGCAGGACCTCGAGACGCACACGATCCGCGTCTACTGCGGCGAGCGCGATGAAGAAGGCGTTCCCATCTGGCACGAGATCCACACGGATGTCGAGAACGTCATCGCGATGATGCCGACGACGCGGATGCTCGAGCTCGACTGGCAGCGGCTCGCGGACCTGTCTGTCCCGGCTGACCATGAACACGATTTCAAGACGGGGCCGACCCGCTTCTACCGTGGCGAGGACGACAACACCTGAAAAAAAGACACATGCAGCAATACACGATTGCAGCATGTGTCTTTTCTTCTCCGTTCAGCAGGAGCTCTCTCCCCAGACGGGGTGGCGGGCGGGCTTGAGGCTCCGCACGCGGATGAGGCGCAGGGCCTCGTGCATGTCGATGTCTTCGCGCATGCCGTCTGCTTCGTAGACGCAGACGGGATCCTTGACGCCGAGCTCACTGCCCGGCATGTAGACGTATTCGCTGTTTTCAGGGTCGCCATAGATGACGCCGACCCTGAGTTTCGATTCGGCAAGTACCATGGTTCTCCTCCTCAGAACATATCGCGGTGCCAGAGCACGTAGGCACTGACGATACTGATGCTGAAGGCGATGCACATGACGTAAAGGAAGCCGTGCGCATTTTCGGCAAACGGCACAGGCACGTTCATGCCGAAAAAGCTCGAGACGACGGTCGGGATGGCCAAGATGATCGTCATCGCCGCCAAGAATTTCATGACGAGATTCTGGTTGTTCGAGATGATTGACGAGAACGTATCAGCGAGGCGCGCGAGGATCTTGCTGTACATCTCGACCATCTCTTTCGCCTGCTTGTTCTCGATGATGACATCCTCCAAGAGGTCCTCATCCTCCTCATACGCCTTGAGGATTGGCGTCAGGCTCGTGTTGTTGCGCATGCGCAGCAGTTTGTCAAGCACGGCGCCGTTCGAGCGGATGGCCGCATTGAAGTACGTCAGGCCCTTCTGCAGCTCGAGGAGGCGCAGGATCTCGCTGTTCTTCATGTCGTGGCGCAGCTGGTCCTCGATCTCCTCCGAGAGCTTCGAGATCTGGCGCAGATAGCGCAGGAAGTACGTCGCCGACTTGTAGAGGATCTGGAACAGGAAGCGCGTCTTCTTGTAGGTTCGGAAGAGACGCGATGTGCGCTCGTTGAACTCCGTGATGACAGGCGTCTCCTCGAGGCAGACGGTGATGATGTACTCATCCGTCACGATGATGGCGAGCGGCAGGGCATCGTAGCTGTCCTCGCCGCGGAAGACCGGCACATTCGTCAGGACCATGACCGAGTTCTCCTCGACGTCCGTATGGGAGCGCTCCTCATCATCGAGTGCGGAGCGCAGGAAGTCGGGATCAACCTCGGTGAGATTGCTGACGACCTTGAGCTCGTACGGCGTCGGATCGACGATGTTGATCCAGGCGCCCTTCTCGAGCGTCTTGAGCGTCAATTCCTGCAGTGGGCCGCTCTCCAGGGATTTATAGATCTGCAGCATGGATAGAATCTCCTTTCCACGGGGAGACTCCTGCCCGCTGCGCTTACCGGCAGGCCATGGAGATCACTCCCCCACTTGTATCACATCGTTTGGGATCTATCGCACTAGGGTGATCGTCCATGATCTCACCAGCCTTTCTTCTCTGTCACTTGATTCTCACAAGAAAAATGCAGCTGCCGCACGGGCAGCTTTTCCGAACTTCATTATATTACCAACGCCGCAATCTTGTCCAGCATCCGCGTGTAAAAAATGTGTTAAACCGCGCAGAGAAGGATTTCACCCCAAAAAGGCGAATCCATCCAATGAAGGAGTGATGAAACATGGAATACAAGAATATCGACAGCCAGCACATCCTCGTGCGGCTCGACCCGAACGACGAGATTGTCACCTCGCTGATGCAGGTCGCCAAGGAAGAGAAAATCGAGCTCGCCATGGTCCAGGGGATCGGCGCCGTCAAGAAGGTCGTCATGGGCGTCTACAACGTGCCGGAGCAGCACTACAAGGCCAACACCCTAGAGGGCGCCTTCGAGATGCTCTCGCTGACGGGCACGATCGACACGATGGCGGGCAAGCCCTACAGCCACTTCCACATCGCCGTCGGCGACGAGCAGGGCGCAGCGCACGGCGGCCACCTCAACGAGGCCATCATCAGCGCGACGGCCGAGATCGTCATCACGAAGCTCGCGGGCAGCGTCGACCGCCGCAAGAGCGAGGAAACGGGCCTGAACATCTGGAAGTTCTGATTTCCTCCCGAGGTCCGATCAGAAAGGAATCCCTCATGAATACCACAAATCTGAAATTCGCCATCTTCGGCGTCGGCGGCACGGGCGGCGTCATCGGCGGCTATCTCGCAAACGCCGGCAACGATGTAACGTTCCTCGCGCGCGGCGCGCACCTCGCCGCCATGCAGAAGGACGGCCTGACCATCCACACGAATCATCGCGGCGACATCCGCATCAAACCGTGCCAGGCGATGCTCGCAGACGATTACCATGACACACCCGATGTGCTCTTCATCTGTGTCAAGTATTACGGACTCGACGCTGCCATCGCGCTCACGCGCCGCATCGCGGGCCCTGACACGCTCGTCATCCCGATCCTCAATGTCTTCGGCACGGGCGCCGTCATGCAGGAAAAACTGCCCGGCAAGACGGTGCTCGACGGCTGCATCTACGTCTTTGCCAAGCGCAGCGGCCCCGGCATCATCGAGCAGCCGCAGGAAATCCTGCGCGTCTTCTACGGCTTCCGCCCGGGACAGTGTGACCGTCTCGCCCCAAAGGCTGCTGCACTCGAGAACATCATGCGCGCGGCTGACATCCACGCCCATTTCACCGAAGACATCCAGCGCGATGCCCTGACGAAGTTCTCCTTCGTCTCACCGATGGGTGCGGCTGGCCTCTACTTCGGCGTGACGAGTGAGGCATTTGGGGAGAAACCGGAAGTCCGCGAGACCTTTATCGGCCTCATCAAAGAAGTCGAAGCCGTCGGCCACGCCATGGGCATCACCTTCGACCGCGACCTCGTCGCGACCGACCTGCGGCTCATGGACGCCTTCGCGCCGGGGCTCACGACCTCGATGCAGCGCGACGTCGCCGCGGGAGGCCCGTCGGAATTTAAAGGTCTCGTCTCACGCATCGTCGAACTCGGCGAGAAGTATCACGTACCAACCCCGCTCTACCAGAAAATCAACGACTGGGGCAAGGCCCAGGGGCTTGCCTGAATCTAGATAAAAAAGCCCTGCTCCTTCCATATATAAGGAACAGGGCTTTTTATTTCGCTGAAATTACGCTTTGAACGGCTTTACATTCTTCACGGCTTCGGCCAGCGTGATGGGCGTATCCCCATGATCCATATCGAGAATGACATAGCGGTCGCAGCCCATGCCAAGTTCTTTCATATAGCTGAGCTGACGCAGGCCATGGCGGGTTTCCATGCGCTCGACGAGGTCGTGGCGGTATTTTTCCGGCAAAGCATAGACGAGGTCAACAGATGCTTGGTCGGCTGCGAGAATATCCGTCGAAGCGAGAATGCCGATATTCGGCGTGACGACCGGCTGAGCCGCCGTGCCTTCGCAGTCACACGAAACCGACATGTTGCGCAGCACGTTGATGTAGGCAATGTGGTCGCCAAAATGGTCAGCCGTTGCTTTCGCAGATTCAGAGATACGCTCCATGAGTTCTTCCTTGCCGATTCCCCACTGCGTACCCGTATCGCCGGTATGAATCATTTTCTTGCCGATGCGGCCGTCGGCGCAGCCAATGCCGATGTTCTTGTTGGAACCGCCGAAGCCGCCCATCGTATGGCCCTTAAAATGCGTAAGGACGAGCAGCGAGTCGTAATTCAGCATGTGCGAGCCCACAGACATTTCCGTGAACCATTTGCCGCCCTTAACCGGCAGCATAGCCGTGCCCTCTTCATCCATGATATCGACCGGCGCAAAATCCCAGCCGTTGACAGCCAGCGTCTTGCGGTGCTCGGCCGTCGTATAGCGCGCGCCCTGATAATAGGTATTCGTTTCGACAATATTGGCTTTCGGCAGTTTCTCTGCTATAAGCGTCTTGACCCACGGACGCGGGATGATGTTCGGGCCGTGCGGCTCGCCCGTATGCAGCTTGATGCCGACTTTGCCCGTCATATTCTGCGCAATGGCATCGTATGCCTTGAGCAGGCCGGCCGCAGAAAGATCCCGCGTAAAATATACGACAGCCTCACCGCCCTGACGCTGGGAAGGTGCTACATAATGGTCGCCGCCCTCTGCCGCCTTCGGTGCTGCAGGAGCATCTGCCGTCTCTGCCAGTGAAGTCTTATCCTGCCAAAGGCTGCCTGCTGCTGCCGTCGCCATCGCAATTCCGGCCATTTTTACAAAATTACGTCTTGTCATGCCTTTCATGATAGTACCCCTTCCTAACGTATCAGTAAAATAAAGTTAAGCGGAAACAGACTTGGAAACGCTGACGCGGCTGCCTTTATTATGGTAGTCAAGGTCTGCCTCTGTATACTCAGGATCTGCCTCAATTTTCATGATATCAGCATTCTTGGCCTTTGCTAAGTCCTTAGCGACCTGTTCCGTACGGCCTGTATTCGAATAGTAAATACTGCCTCATAAATTTCTGCCCATCTGCTCGATCATATCGCCAAATAAGAAATGATGCAGCTTATTCTGCGTAAACTTCTTTGGCGTAACGGAACGCCGCCCACGCCTTGGGCCAGCCGCCGTAAAAGCCGACCTGCGTGATGATTTCAGCCATCTCGGCCTTCGTCACGCCATTTTTCTTGGCCTCGCCGATATGATATTTGAGCGAGCTATCCGTGATGCCCTGTGCGATAAGTGCTGAAACCGTCACGATGCTGCGGTCATGCAGCGAAAGCACATCATTTTTGCTCCAGACCTCGCCGAAAAGGATATCATCGTTATAGCGCGCAAAGTCCGGTGCAAAATCGCCGAGCTGGTTGCGTCCGGCCGTCTGCACGATTTTGACGGCCTTTTTCTGCGTTTCTGTTTTGCCATGATTCTGTTCCATTGCACTTGCCTCTTTCATCGAAAAACCACTGCCCAAAAGCATGATACCTGCCAGCAGGGCAGCCATGACTTTCATCTTGCCACTCTGTTTCATCTTATTTTCCTCCTGGATTTCATGGCAGTGCATCATAGGCAGCCGAGTCTACGGGCTCGCACCATTCGTTGCTCGTCTCTTCGCCCGGCACCTCGATGGCCAGATGCTGGAAGGCACTGTCTTTGGCTGCGCCGTGCCAGTGCTTGACTTCCGGCGGGATGTTGACGATGTCACCGGCCTTGAGTTCTCTTGCCGGTTTTCCCCATTCCTGATACCAGCCGCGGCCGGCCGTGACCAAAAGGATCTGGCCGCCGCCCGATTCGGCATGGTGGATATGCCAATGATTGCGGCAGCCCGGCTCAAACGTTACATTGCCGACATAAACCTGCTGCAGCGAGAGTCCATTTAAATAACTCTTGCCATCAAAATACTGTGCGTAATTGACATTTTCCCCGCCGATGGCAAAGGGACTTGCCTGCTTGATTTCATCGAGTGTCATACGATTTCCCGTCCTTTCGAATGCTGTTCGAGTGTAAAAATCATATAATCGAGGCAGGAAAGTTTTTCCTGCTGCTGGTGCAGGGTCTCAACCAGATGGCGCCTGTGCCGTTTCAAGTAGCAGAGGCGCGCCTCATCGTCGGGCAGGGCATCGTACTCTGCCTGGCATTCAGGCGTGCAGCCAGCGTCAAGGAGTTCATCATGCATGTCTTTCGCTCCTTTCCTCTCCTGATGCTTTTATCATAGCAGGACATAATTGTAATGTGAAATGCTTATGTCTTAGGATATGTTATATGTTTTTCGTATCAAAATCATTGTAAAAAAATCACCTGCCCGGTAAAATAAAAGCAGATGATACTCGATGAGATTTACGCGTACCAGCCGCAGCACGCTTCTGACCGAGGACGGCATGCACCTTCGGCAGCGCGCGGAGGAAAAGCTCGCGCACGGCCTCATCGATTTCGCGCTGATGATTGAGCCGTTCCCACTTGAAGATTATCATTATATCCGCCTGCCCGAGCCTATTCCTATTGGCATCGTGACACGCGAAAAGCAGCCGGCTGTGTCATATATGGACGCAACCAGTTGCTTCCCAGTGTCTTTTACAGTTTCTTATGCCATCTGCCACCAGGGCGAGAAGCTCTGCTTCTGGTCAAGCAGCACGAGGGCGCCGATTTCCGGGGTCAGGAGCTGATAAGATTTATCCTGGCTCGCCGCCTGCAGCCTTGTCATCGGCTCCTGCCACGGATGGCGGGCCAGCGCGAATTTGCTGTTATGCGTGGGGATGACAAATTTTGCCCCGACATTTTCACAGGCCTGCGCCGTTTCCTCGGGCAGCATGTGGATGTGATGCCATGCGAGGTTGTACTGGCCGTTTTCAGCGAGCACGCAGTCAAAGCCGCCGAACTTCTTGCCAATGACCTTGAAATGCGCGCCATAGCCGCCATCGCCCGTGTAATAAAGGCTGCGCTTTGGCGTGATGAAGGCCATGCCGCACCAGAGCGTGGGATTCTGCTTGAGGAAACGGCCCGAAAAATGCTGCGACGGCAGGATATGGACGGAGAGCGTAGCCGAAAGCTTGATTTCCGTATCCCAGTCTTCTTCGTGGATGCTGTCTTTCGCAAAGCCCCACTGCTCAAAATAGGCGCCGACGCCGAGCGGGCAGACGACGTGATGAACCCTTGACTTCAGGGCCATGACCGTCGGATAGTCGAGGTGGTCCCAATGGTCGTGGCTCATGGCAAGCACATCGATTTCCGGGAAATCCTCGGCCGTATAGACATTCGAGCCTGCAAACGCGCGGTTGATAAACCACAATGGCGAAGCGTAGCTGCTGAACACGGGGTCGATGAGAATGCGGCAGCCGCCGAGCTGCACGAAAAAGCTCGAATGGCCAAGCCAGACCACGGCATCCTGCTCGCGCGGCAGGGCCAGAAGATCCGTCTTCTCTGTCGGCAGGGGATGAGCGGGCACCAGGCCTTTCTTATCACCAAACAGAAATTTCCACGTGGCTACGAAGCGGTTTTCATGCCCGCCCTCGTCTTCCGACATGACGGGCACGGGTACGAGGTTCTCAAAATGGTCCCCATGGTAATGCGGCGAGGCCTGCATGCGTTTTAAGCGGTCACCTGACGGCAGCTCTCCAAACTTTGGCCGATGCACATAAGAATAAACGCCGCCCGCAGCCGCTGCGCCGAGCAGCCCCAGACCGGCTAAAATAAATTCACGTCTTGTCATCGTTTGCTTCCTCTCTCATTCGATAGAATGGTATTGGGCACAATTATACCGCATTTTTCTTCCTGCGCCAACAAAAACGGTAAAAAGTCACCCGTATGTAGAAAAATTCATTTTACAGATTGAAAGGATGCTGCCACTTGCTTTATCATATCCTGCACAAAAAAATAAATTTCTCTCTGCTGCTGGCCGTCTGTCTGATACTAATAAATGCACCAGCCATCGCTGCAGCTGCAGTTCCTGAGGAACCTGCCTGGCGGCTCGATGCGGCCATCGGCAGTGACGAGCCGATTCATTTTCGCCGCGATGCAGATCTTAAAATTGCGGGCGGCGGGCAGCCGACAAAAGAAGTCCTCGCCCATCTGCCCGCACTTCTCGGCGTCCCGCCCGATATGCCGATCTGGGATATCGACCTGCGGCAGGAATCCCACGGCTTTCTCAATCATGCGGCCGTGAGCTGGCATGGCCCGCAGAATGCGGCGAATCGCGGCCTTGCCGCAACAGAAGTCGAACAAGACGAAACGGCCCGCCTGCAGGGGACCCTTGGACACGCTGTCCAAGCCCTGCCGATGGGCCGTTATGATGAAGAACACATCAAGGATTCTTTTGATGAACCGGTTCAAAGCTGGTCGACGGAACGCAAACTGGCGCGCAGAGCCGGGCTCGGCTACAAGCGCTTTGCCGCGACCGACATGGAATGGCCGGCACCTGCCGTCATCGATGACTTCGTCGACTTTTACCGCAGCCTGCCGAAAAATCACGGCTGGCTCTTCTTCCACTGCCAGGCCGGACAGGGGCGCACGACGACGTTTATGGTACTCTATGAGCTGCTGGAACATCCATCCGTCACCGCAGATGAGGCAATTGCGCATCAGCGCAGCCTAGGCGGCGCCGACCTTTCAAGCGGGCCGCGTTATCATGGCCTGCAGCTTTTCGCCCATTATGTCAAAGAAAACTGTGCGTCAAATTTTCAGCAAACATGGAGCCAGTGGCTGGCTGCCCGACAAAATTCTTACTAACAAATTTTCTCATCTCATCATTTCAGATACTTCTGGAAGAATGACGTGATTTTGTCAAACGGGATTTTTTCCATATTGTCGTAAAGATCCGTATGGTTGGCACCGGGGATAATCATCAGCTCTTTGTTATCGCCTTTGAGCTTCTTGAAGGCATCCTCACCGAAGTAGCGCGAATGCGCTTTTTCCCCGTGGATGACCAGTACGGCACTTTCGATTTCATCAGCATAGGTAAGCAGCGGCATATTCATGAACGAAAGAGCAGTCGTCAGATTCCAGCCCTCGTTGGAATTCAGGGAACGCGGATGATAGCCGCGCTTCGTCTTGTAATAAGCGTAGTAATCCTTGACGAACTGCGGGGCATCGGCCGGCAGCGGGTCGACGACACCGCCCGCCCGCTTGTACGTGCCCGTGCGGTAGTCCTCGGTGCGCTGAGCATTGAGTGCCCTGCGGTTTGCCATGCGCTCTTTCTTGATGGTCTCTGCGTCCTTATCGTAATCGAAGTAGCCATTGGCCATGACACGGCTCATATCGTACATGGTCGAAACCACCGTAGCCTTGATGCGCGTATCCATGGCCGCCGCATTGAGAGCCATGCCGCCCCAGCCGCAGATGCCGAGAATGCCGATGCGGTCCGGGTCGACATCTTTTTCATTGGACAGGAAATCGACGGCTGCCGAAAAATCCTCGGTGTTGATATCAGGAGATGCCACATTGCGCACACCGTTCACACCGCCGCTCTCGCCCGTAAACGAAGGATCAAAGGCAATCGTCAGGAAACCGCGTTTCGCCAGTTCCTGTGCATAAAGCCCTGAAGACTGTTCCTTAACCGCGCCGAAAGGTCCGCTGACCGCAACGGCCGCGAGTTTGCCTGTAATTTTTTTCGGCTCATAGAGGTCGGCGGCAAGTTCAATGCCGTAACGGTTGTGAAACGTCACTTTGCGATGGTTGACATCCCTGCTTTCCGGAAAAACTTTATCCCATTCTGTTGTCAGTTTCAAATTGCTCTCCCCCTGTACTTTCGTGTCTGCAGCAGCCTGCTGTGCCTGCACGTTCGTCTGTGCCTTATCCGTCTGGGCGGCGGCTTCTGCCGTCATGCCCACTGTGCCTAAAGCCATGGTCACGCCTAACGTGGCCATAACCAACATCCTTTTCATGTATTTTTTCTTTTGCATCAAAAACACCTCTCATCGTGTAAGCAAATCGTCATTTTGTTCCTTGAACTGATTTGATTATACAATGAGAGGTGTTTTATTACCAATACTTGGTATTTATCCCTTTTCATGCTCATTAAGCATATTATTCGCGAGTGCCGAAAATTTCGTCCAAACGGGCACGTACGACGCCGGCAGCCCGCGAAAATGTCTGCCCTTCCTTCCAAATCAAGTAATTATGAGAGTACAAGGCCGGCTGCAGCGGACGAAACGTCAGCTCCGGATGATGCGCTTCGTCGGTGGCAACTATACCGGCAAACGAAAGCATCAGTCCCAGACGCTGTTCGGCCAAAAAAGCTGCGTTATACGCCAGATTGCAAGTCGAACGGATGGAGAGATCGCTGGTATCACAGCCCAACCAATGATTGAACATTCCCCATATCTGCTTTCTGCTCTCAAAGACGCAGCGCTAACGGCTTAATGTGTTTGCGGTAGAAGGCGTAAATGCCGATGAGCAGTACGGCTGTGATGACCCAGCTCAGAGGATATGAAATCATGATGTTCGTGAACGTCGGTTTGGCGGCAAACGCCGTATAAATCCACGCGATGCGCACGCCGCAGATGGTCACGAGCATTAAAAGAGCCGGCGGCAGCGAGTAGCCGTAGCCGCGCAGGGCCCCCGAGAGAATCTCGATAAAGACACAGAGAAAATAAAAGCCGATGATGTAGAAAATGCGGATACGGCCAATCTCGATGACAGCGGGGTTATCATTGAACAAGGCCAGAAGCTCGTTCGCAAACAGGCAGGCCAGCGCGGAAAGCACGACGGTCACGAGCATCGTCACGCTGAAGCCCGTTTTTGTGGCTTTGCGGCAGCGCGCAAGATTGCCCGCGCCGTAGTTCTGACTCACGAACGTCGTCACGGCCTGTCCGAAGGCGATGAGCAGCACGTAAATGTTGATTTCGATGGTGAACGCCGCCGTCGAAGCTGCCATGACGACCGTACCAAGGCTGTTGATGGCCGCCTGAATGACGAGATTCGACAGGGCAAACACCATGCCCTGAATGCCTGCAGGCAAGCCGATGCGCAGGATTTCCTTCGCGTACGACTTTTCCATGCGGATGGCGCCGGGTTCGAGCCGGATGATGCCGTGTTCATGGCAGAGCGCATGATAAAGCATCCAGGCACTCAGATAATTAGACAGCGCCGTCGCCGCAGCCACGCCGCCCACGCCCCAGTCGAAAACGAGCACGGTCACGAGGTTCAGCACGATGTTGAGGCCGCTCGCTGCGGCCAAGGCTTTGAGCGGTGTCCACGTATTGCCGCGGCTTCGATAGATGGCTGACTCGAAGTTATAGAGCCCGATGGCCGGCATGCCGAGGAAGTAGATGCGCAGATAGAGCTCTGCAGCCGGCATGACGGAATCCGGCACGGCCAGAAGCTCGAGCATGGGTCTTGCGATGAGCTCACCGAGGACGGCCACGAAAATGCCTAGGAGCAGTGCCAAAAGAAAAGACGTATGGACGGCCCGTATCGTCTCTTTTAAGTCATGCGCACCGATGAAGCGTGCGATGACGACGTTGGCACCGAGCGAGATACCGATAAAGAGATTGACGAGCAGGCTGATAATCGGCGCGTTGTTGCCGACGGCCGCGAGGGCATCCGTGCCGACGAATTGACCGAGCACCAGCGTATCCGCCGTATTGAAGAGCTGCTGCAGCACGCCCGTGAGCGCGAGCGGCAGGGCAAAGATAACCATCGGCCCCGCCATCGAACCGTGCAGCATATCAACCGTCATCTTCTTCTGAACATCCATCATCTGCCGCCTCCTTCTGCTTTTTCAGCTTCTTGAGTGCCTTTTGCTGCTCGCGCCGCATCTTGAAGAAGCGCTTCATGATGCCCGCACATTCTTCCTGCAGCACGCCGGCCGTGATTTCCGGACGGTGATTGAGCGTTGGATTGCCCGGGATATTGAACACCGATTCACAGGCCCCGGCCCTCGCGTCCGTACTGCCGTAGACGACGCGGTCGACGCGGCTCATGACAATGGCACCGGCACACATCGGGCACGGCTCGATCGTCACGTAGAGCGTGAGTCCCGAGAGGCGCCAGCGTTCCTGCTTCGCGCAGGCCTCGCGTATCGCGATCATCTCGGCGTGCGCCGTCGCATCGTGCCAGACCTCGCGCATGTTGTGGCCGCGCGCGACGACCTCGCCCTCGCTGTCGACGAGCACGGCGCCAATCGGCACCTCCTCGAGGTCATACGCCTTCTGCGCCTCCTCGAGCGCCAGCCTCATGTAGTAGGCATCATCGTGCATCAAACATCCCCCTGTTCTTCTCACCAATTCATTCTCAATACGAACATCATAGCGCAGCCCGCCCTCCACCGTCAACTGGACACAAAAAAGCTCCTGCCGAAGCAGGAGCTTTCTTTATGCGATTGCAATTGCAGGAGGCAATTATTTGAGGGCATCGCCGAGTTTTGCGTTCGTGTTGCGAGCAGCCTGAACGCTCTCTTCGAATTTAGCCTTCTCGTCGCCATCGAGCTTGATCTCGACGATCTTCTCGAGGCCGTTCTTGCCGAGGATGCACGGTACGCCGATGCAGAGGTCCTTCTCGCCATACTCGCCTTCGAGGTAGACGCAGCACGGGATGAGCTTCTTGGCATCGAGGGCGATGGCTTCAACCATCGTAGCAGCTGCAGCGCCCGGTGCAATCCAAGCGGACGTGCCGAGGAGCTTCGTCAGCGTAGCGCCGCCGACCTTCGTCTGAGCGACAACGTCGTCGAGTGCTTCCTTGCTCAGGAGCTGCGTTACAGGGATGCCGCGCAGCGTTGCATAGCTGACGAGCGGAACCATCGTCTTGTCGCTGTGGCCGCCGATGACCATGCCATCAACGTCAGCCGGCGTAGCCGGATAGCCAGCCTTCGTCAGAGCCTGTGCGAGGAAATAACGGAAACGGCTGCTGTCGAGCATGCCGCCCTGGCCGAGGATGCGGTTGCGCGGAAGCTTCGTGTCCTTGAGCGTCAGGAACGTCATAGCATCCATCGGGTTGGAGATGATGATGAAGTAAGCATTCGGGGAATACTTGAGGGCCTGGTCAACAACGCTCTTGACGATCTTAGCGTTGACGCCGATGAGATCCTCACGGCTCATGCCCGGTTTGCGCGGCATACCAGACGTGACAACGACAACATCAGAACCAGCCGTCGGAGCATAACCTTCCGGATCGTTCGGCAGAGCCGTAACGCCCGTTACCGTCGTGTCAAAGTTCAGCATGTGAGCCGTCTGCATGATATCCATGGCCTTGCCCTGCGGAACGCCTTCCTTGATATCAACAAGAACGACCTCGCTGCAGAACTTCTTCGTAGCAAGAACGTTTGCGACCGTTGCACCAACATTACCTGCACCAACAACTGTTACCTTCATAATAAATTGCCTCCTTATAGTTTGAAAGCGACATGCTGAGCAACCTGTCAGAAACCGCCTTCGGAATGCCAACAAAGTATGCATCAGACTTATGATTCATTACGTGTAAATTATAGCAAAGTAACATCAAAAAATCAATGCATTCTGTGTACATTTTATTGCGGCATTAGCATAATTTATTCATGACGTGTGATTCCAATCGGTCATGAATGGCTGAAAGACGCGCCGCATAAGGGAATGATGCAAAAAAGGGGAGAGAAACCACCCGGTCTCCCTCCCCTTGCGCATGCCTGCTTCACGACACGGCAGCACGGCCATCAGGACTGCTGTTCTTCGAACATGTCCTTGCCGACGCCGCAGAGCGGGCAGACGAAATCATCCGGCAGATCCGCAAACGGAACACCCGGTGCGAGATCGTAATCCGGATCGCCCTTTGCCTCGTCGTAAATCCAGCCACAGACCGTGCAAACCCAAACTTTCATCAGAAAAGCCTCCTTTTGACTTTTGATTCCATACACTAAATACTTCTACAGGTCTTTAATTCGCGATGCTCCCGCCATTCTCCTGCTTGCCATCGCGAAATTTTTTGCAGGAAAGAATGATTTTCGTGTAGACCTCGTAGGGAATGGCCATATTGCCCGCGATGCCGTGGCCCATCTCGATCTGCGGGCGGTTGCTGCCGTGGAAGTCTGTGCCGCCTGTCGTGAGCAGATGGTACTTCTCAATCATGTGCGCGGCAAAGTCAGAATCCTCCTGCGTGTAGTTCGGATACCAGCGCTCCATGCCGTCGAGCCCCATCGCGTGCAGGCGCGCGATGGCCGCTTCCTGCTCGGCGCGCGAGAGGCCCTTGAGGCCGATCTTCTTGTGGAAGTGTGCGAGAGATGTCACGCCGCCTGCCTCGTGGATGACGGGCAGTGCCTCCTCCACCGGCATATTCTGGTCGAGGCCGAGCTCTCTGACCGCCGGATCGAGGTAGTGATCCCAGAGCGGCTGCGCCCTGTCGTAGAGGTGCAGCGAGACGAGGTAGCGCATGATGGCGTAGCGGTCGAGCACCTTGCCATAGGCGAACGGGCGGACTTTCTCAAGCGAGATGTCGATGCCCTTGGCGCGCACGTAGTCGATAATCTCAGGGATTTTCCCCTCCTTGACGCGGCGGATCTCGGCGTAGAGCTGGCGGAAGCTCGGATGGTCCGCATCAAAGCCCAGGCAGACAATGTGGAGCTTGCGATCCATGAAGTCGGCCGTGAGCTCCATGCCGTTCAGGAAATCCAGCCCCTGCTCCCTGGCGGCGGCAGCGGCCTCCTCATTGCCCGCGATGTTGTCGTGGTCTGTCAGCGCGAAGGCTGAGAGACCCACTTCTCTGGCGTGGACGGCCAGGTCGTGCGGCGAATAGCTGCCGTCCGAGACAAGAGAGTGGACGTGCAGATCGATGATGTTCATAATTTCTTTATTCCTTTCCATTGGCGCCATCTGCATGATAGCGCGTCATATCACGCTGTGCCTGAAAAAAATGATAGACTGCCTCGGCCGCGGGGCGGTTCATGCCCGGCGCCTGCTGCAGTTCCTCAACGCTCGCCTCGCGGATGCGCGCAATCGTGCCGAAGTGGCTGCGCAGCGCCTGGCGCCGTTTCGGGCCGATGCCGACAATGTGGTCGAGGATGGAGACGAGATTGCGCTTGCCGCGCAATTTGCGGTGGTACGTGATGGCGAAACGGTGCGCCTCGTCGCGGATGCGCTCGATGAGGTAGAGCGCCTGGCTGTGGCGCGGCAAGACGACAGGCTCGCTCTCGCCCTCCGTGAAGACGAGCTCGAACTGCTTGGCGAGGCCGACGACAGGCACATCCTTGTGACCGCCCGCGCCGCGGATGATCTCGAGGGCTGAAGAGAGCTGTCCCTTGCCGCCGTCGATGACGATGAGGTCTGGCAATTCTTCCTCGGGCAGTCCAACATAGCGGCGCGTCGTGACCTCGCGCATTGAAAGGAAGTCGTCGGGCTTGCCCTCTGTGCTCTGGATCTTGAAGCGGCGGTAGTCCGACTTCTTGGGAAGACCGCCCTCGAAGACGACCATCGAGGCGACAGTCTCCGACCCCTGGATGTGCGAGATATCGAAGCACTCCATGCGGTAGGGCATCTTCTTGAGCCCGAGATAGCGGCCGAGCTCGCGCACGGCACCCATCGTCTTCTCGTCAGCCTGCTTGATGCGCGCGGCTTCATCCGAGAGGTACTTCTCGGCATTGCTCTCGGCCATCGCGACGATGTCGCGCTTCGTGCCGCGCTGCGGCACGAGGAGCTGCACCTTATTGCCGTGCTTCTTCTCGGTCAGCCAGCTCTCGAGGAGCGCCCGCTCCTCCTCTGCGATGGCCAGCGGCAGCAGGACCTCGCGCGGCACGAAGGCCGCCCGATGATAGTACTGCGAGAGGAACGCCGCGAGGATGTCGGCGTCGCTCTCCTCCTCGCTGCCCTGCAAGAGGAAGTGCTCGCGCCCGATCATCTTGCCCGCGCGGATGAAGAAGACCTGGACACAGACGCCGATCTCCGAGCGCGCGATGCCGATTGCGTCCTGATCGCCCGCACCCGTGACGATATTCTGTTTCTCGGCGATCTTCTGCACGGCGCGAAGCTGGTCCCGCAGGCGCGCCGCCGTCTCGAAGTGGAAGGCCGCGGCCGCCTGCTCCATGCGGAACTTCAATTCGCGCTCCACATCCTCCGTGCGCCCTTCGAGGAAGAGCAGGACGGCGCGGATCATCGCCGCGTAGTCCTCCTTCGTGACCTTGCCGACGCACGGCGCGAGGCAGCGCTTGATGTGGTACTCCAGACAGGGCCGGTCCTGCAGGTGGCGGCAGGTGCGCAGCGGGAAGAGGCGGCGCAGGAGCTTCAAGCTCTGGTGCACGGCCGTGACGTCCGTATAGGGGCCGAAGTAGCGCGAGCCGTCCTTCGTCACGCGGTGCGTCAGGAAGACGCGCGGGTACTCCTCCTGCACCGTGACCTTGACGTACGGGTAGCTCTTGTCGTCCTTGAGGCTGATGTTGTAGTGCGGGCGATGCTTCTTGATGAGGTTGCACTCGAGGATCAGCGCCTCGACTTCTGAGTGCGTCATGATGATCTCAAAATCCGCGATGTGCGAGACCATTGCCTTGACCTTCGGCGAGTGGTTCTTGTTGTGCTGGAAGTACTGGCGCACGCGGTTCTTGAGGACGACCGCCTTGCCGACGTAGATGATGCGGCCCGACGCGTCCTTCATGATGTAGACGCCGGGGCTGTCCGGCAGCAGCTTGAGTTTCTCTGCGACAATGTCCGTCAATCGCTCACGACCTTTCTTAAACTGCATGGTTGAAATTCATTCCATTATACCGCAAATCCCACGGGGATTCCATGAGGGAATATTGCATTTCCGCGGTGCATGTGATAAAATCAAGGCAGATTTGGAATTAGCAGCTGGTTATAATATCTGCTATCGTAATACTGTGATTCAGGAGGGATTTTCCCATGTTCAAACGCGTTCTGATCGCCAACCGCGGCGAGATTGCCGTGCGCATCATCCGCGCCTGCGAGGAGCTCGACATCGAGACGGTCGCCATCTTCTCGGAAGCAGACGAGAATGCACTTCACGTACAGCTGGCCGACCACGCCGTCTGCGTCGGCGGCGCCGATGCCACAGACAGCTACTTAAACAAGGACTCGATCCTGCGCGCAGCGCTCGAGACGGGCGCTGACGCCATCCACCCGGGCTACGGCTTCCTCTCGGAGGATGCAGACTTCGCCCAGCAGGTCACCGAGCACGGCATCACCTGGATCGGACCGATGCCGGAGACGATCCGCCTCGTCGGCGACAAAGACGTCGCCCGCGCCTCCATGCAGCCGTCCGGCATCCCGATGGCCAAGGGCAGCGAGCCGCTCAAGAACAACAAAGAGGCTGTCAAGGCGGCCAAGGAAGTCGGCTACCCCGTCATCCTCAAGCCGGTCTCGGGCGGTGGCGGCAAGGGCATGTATGTCGCACACGATGAGGACGAGCTCAAGGACATCCTCGACACACTCGTCGACCTCAAGAAGATCAACTACTACTTCGAGCACTACATCGAGCGTTCGCGCCACATCGAAGTCCAGATTGTCGCCGACAACTACGGCGAGGTCATCCACCTCGGCGAGCGCGAGTGCTCCATCCAGCGCCGCAACCAGAAGCTCCTCGAGGAGTCGCCGTCGATCGCGCTGACGCACGAGATGCGCAAGCAGGTCGGCACGCTGGCCGTCAAGGCCGCCAAGAGCGTCCACTACTCCAACGTCGGCACGGTCGAGTTCCTCCTGGACCTCAAGGACAACCAGTTCTACTTCATGGAGATCAACCCGCGTATCCAGGTCGAGCACGGCGTCACGGAAGAAGTCACGGGCATCGACATCGTGCGCACGCAGATCCGCATCGCTGCCGGCGAGCCGCTCGACATCACGCAGGCCGACGTCCACTTCCAGGGCCATGCCATCGAGTGCCGCATCAACGCCGAGGACCCGGACAACAACTTCATGCCGTCGCCGGGCCAGATCACGTTCCTGCACGAGCCGAGCGGCCCGCGCGTCCGCTTCGATTCAGGCGTGACGGCTGGCCTCTCGATCGAGCCGTACTACGACTCGATGATCGCGAAGCTCATCGTCCACGGCCGCACGCGCGGCGACGCCATCAAGATCATGCAGCGCGCGCTCAAGGAGTTCCGCATCGACGGTGTCAAGACGACAATCTCCCTGCACCAGAAGATCCTCAGCGACAGCTACTTCCGCACAGGCAACATCGATACGCAGTTCATCAAGAAGCGCATCGCCACCTACGAAGCACAGAAGGGCAACGGCAAGAACTACTTTGCCTGAGCCATGCCCCATAAAAAAAGGAGCCCCAAAGGGGGCTCTTTTTTTATGGGCTCATGGCTCAAAGAGCGGACATGAGCGCCTCCGCCTTCTCGCGCCAGTCTGCAGGGCAGATGGCGCTGCCCTGGCACGACTCGGGGCGTCCGCCGCCGCGGCCGCCGAAGGCTTCGTTGACCGTGCGGATGACCTGCTGGCAGCTCAGCTCAGCGCCGTCCGTCGCAAGGAACATGTAGTTGAGGCGCTCGCCGTTCTGATAGAAGATGGCGGAGAAGGCTTCAGGGATCTCGCCGAGGCGCTTGGCGAGTGCCTTGGCCTCCTTCGGCGTCATGTCGGACTCGAGGAAGACGAATTTCGCATGGCCCGCCTCTGTCGTGGCCGGATGCGCCTTCATCTCCTCGATGCGGTACTCCAGGAGCTTGCCCGTGCACTCCGTCAGGCGCTCGCCGAGCTCCTTCGTCTCCTGCTGCAGGCGCGCGACGCCTTCTGGCAGCTCCGTCTCCTTGATGGACAGGAGATTCGAGGCCTCGAGAGCCGCGAGCATGTACTGCTCGACGCGCTCGAGCGCCTCTCTGCCGCAGAGGAAGCTGATGCGCGAGCCTTCCTTGTGCTTCTCCACCTTGAAGATCTTGACGAGGCCGACCATGCCGCTCGAAGTCGGATGGGTGCCGCAGCACGTGCAGGAGTCACTGCCCTCCACCGAGACGATGCGCAGGGTGCCGGTGAGTTTGTCGTTGAACTTGCGCAGGTTCATCTTCGCCGCCTCTTCTGCCGGCACGAGCTTCGTCGTGATGGGACGGTCTTCCTGGATTTCGCGGTTCGTGAAGCGCTCCGCCTGCAGGGCCTGCTGCCAGTCGACTTCCCTGTCGAGATCGATACCGACCATGTCCGCGCTCATGTGGAAGCCCACATTGTGGGCGCCGAAGAGCTTGTAGAAGGCGTACGAGAGCATGTGCTCGCCGCAGTGCTGCTGCATGTGGTCGAAGCGGACAGGCCAGTCGAGCTTTGCCACTACCTTCGTGCCGGGCGCCAAGGGCTCCTTCGTCTCGTGGAAGATCTCGCCCGCCTTCTCGTGGACGTGCTTGACAGGAAGCGCCTTCTCCCCTGCCGTCAGTGTGCCCGTGTCGCTGAGCTGGCCACCGCCCTCCGGGAAGAAGACCGTCTGGTCGAGCACGACAGCATAGCCCTCATGATACGGCTCGGTGTGCACGACTACAGCCTCACATTCTCTCTGCATGACATTCTCGTCGAATAAACGCTTTGTCTCCACGTTAACCCTTCCTTTCTCAAAAGCTTATCTCTCACCATCGTCTATCAATTTCTTTACGGCCTCCTGTGCGCCGAGCAAGAGGATGGAGTCCTCTGCCCGTAGCAGCGTCTTCGGCGTGATCTCCACGTCGAGGCTGCCCTCGTGCTTGATGCCGAGGACATTGACGTGGTGGATGCGGCGGATGTCAAGCTCGCCGACGGTGTGGCCTGCCCAGATTTCCGGCATCGCGATCTCGTAGATGGCGTAATTCTTGCTGAGCTCGAAGTAGTCGAGCAGGTGGTCCGAGCCGCAGCGGATGGCCGTCCAGAGGGCCAGCTGCTTCTCGGGGTAGACGACCTCGTCGGCACCGTTGCGCAGCAGGAATTTCTCGTGGATGCTGCTCGAGGCACGCGCGACGATGTATTTCGCGCCGAGCTCGCGCAGGCGCAGCGTCGTCTCCAAGGAGCTCTGGAAGTCGTCGCCGATGGCGACGATGCAGGCGTCGAAGTTGCGCACGCCGAGTGACTCGAGGAAGTGCCCGTCCGTGCTGTCCGCGATCAGCGCGCTGTTCGTGTAGGGCAGCACCTCATTGACGAGCTCCTCATTCTTGTCCACCGCCATGATCTCGTGGTGCATCGCGTGGAGCTTGCGCGCGACATGGCGGCCATAGCGGCCGAGGCCGATCAGTAATATGGATTTCATGGTTTCATCTACCTCACGTAACGCATGGAAGAAATAGCATCAGGGCACAGCCCGGTCAGCCGACGGTCAATCTGCCCTCTGGCAGGCGGCACGGCACGGCCTTCTTGCGCTTGTGCAGCGCGTAGATCATCGTCAGGGCCCCGACGCGGCCGAAGTACATCAAGAACATCAGCATGATCTGCGACAGAGGCGACAATTTCTCCGTCAGGCCGATGGACAGTCCGACTGTCCCGAGCGCCGACGAGACTTCGACCATCGCATCGATCATCGGAGCACGGTCGAGGTAGCCAATGGCGATGCTCGCGCCGAAGAACAAGAAGAGGTACATGACGAAGATGGCCAGCGCATGGCGCACCGTCTCCGTCGGGATGCGGCGCGACTGGCACTCCACATCGCCGCGCATGCGCAGGACGGATACCATCGTCATGAACAGGGCAAAGGCCGTCGTCGTCTTGATGCCGCCGGCCGTCGAACCCGGCGCGCCGCCTGTCAGCATCAGGATGATCATGATGCAGCGGCTCCCCTCGCTCAAGGTTTCGATGTCCATCGTATTGAATCCTGCCGTGCGTGTCGTGACCGACTGGAAGAGCGCCTGCCAGCCGCTTATGGGCTCCTGCGTGAAAAAGAGGAGCGCCGGCACGGCGACGAGCAGGGCCGTCATCAGGAGGATGATGCGCGTCTGGAACGTCCACTTGCGCCAGTGCAGACGATTGACCGAGAAGTCGGCCCATGTCAGGAAGCCCAGGCCGCCGGCCACGATGAGCCCCATGATGGTCAGATTGACGAGCGGATCGCCCGCATAGGCCATCAGCGAGCCGCCGCCGCGCGAGCTCATGAGGTCGAAGCCGGCGTTGCAGAACGCCGAGACGGAGTGGAAGATCGCCATCCAGATGCCCTGCAGCCAGCCGTAATCGCGCGCGAAGTGCGGCCAAAGCAGACAGGCGCCCAAGAGCTCCGTGCCGGCCGTGAACTTCAGGACGAAGCGCAGCATGCGCACGATGCCGCCGATCTGCTGCGCCGAGATGGCGTCCTGCATCGTGCTGCGCTGCATGAGACTGACGTGCTGGCCCATGCCGACCGTGATGGCGACAGCCATCGTCACGACGCCGAGGCCGCCGACCTGGATGAGGAGCAGGATGACGAACTGGCCGAACGACGACCAGTAGGCCGCCGTGTCGACGACCGTCAACCCCGTCACGCACGAGGCCGAGACGGCTGTGAAGCAGGCAGTCAGCAGCGCCGCCCCCTGCCCGTCCTGCGTCGCCCAGGGCGTCATCAAGAGAAGCGTCCCCGTGCCGATCAGGAAGGCGAAGCTCAGCACGATGATCTGGAACGATGAGAGCCGCTGCAGCAAGGAAAAGATATTCATGGAACTCCTCCAACATATAAAAACAGGCAGCATCAAAGATACTGCCTGTCGTCTTTGGCTGGTGCGGATGAAGGGGCTCGAACCCATACGCCTTGCGGCACTGGATCCTAAATCCAGCGCGTCTGCCAGTTCCGCCACATCCGCTCAAATCAACGAGGACTATTATACCATATCCTCAAATTCGCTGTCAATTTTTAAGAATCGCTCAGAGCCAGGAGAGCGGTCTCTCAAAGAGGCCGACAAGCCACGAGCCGAGGCTGAAGCCCTCGGGCACGTCATCGGCCACCATGTCGACGCGGCCGATCTCCTCACCGTCGTACGAGAGGACGGCATGGCCGACGACCTGGCCGGATGCGACGGGCGCGCTGATGACCGCCGGCACATCATATGTCACCTTGACATGGCTCGCCTCCTCGCCCGGCAAGAGCGGGTACTCGATGTCGGTCGCCGGGCGCACGACGGTGCGCGCTGCCGTGCCGTCCTTGACCCAGACGTGGCGCGAGGCCTCCTTGATCGTCGGACCCTTGACGAGCGTCACACTCGCGAAGCCGTAGTCGAGGATCTTCCGCATATCGGAGAAGCGCGTCGTTTCATCCGGCGCCTTCATCAAGACGGCGATGAGGTGCACGCCCTGGCGCTCGGCCGAAGCCGCAAGGCAGCCGCCCGCCGCGCTCGTCCAGCCCGTCTTGACGCCCGTGATACCTTCATAGCGGCCAAGCAGCTCATTCGTGTTCTCGGCCATGAGCGTCTTTCCGGACGGCGAGATCCACGAGATGCGGCGCTCTTTCTGGCGCACGAAGTCGCGGAAGACGGGATTCTTCATCGCGTACTGCGCGAGGCGCGCCATGTCGTGCGGCGTCGAGTAGTGGTTGGGGTCTGTAAGGCCATTCGGATTGGCGAAGTGCGTACTTTGCATGCCGATCTCCTGCGCCTTCTCGTTCATGCGCTCGGCAAAGACGGCCGCGCTGCCGTCGATGTGCTCGGCAATGGCGACGGCCGCCCCGTTGTCGGACACCATCATCATGCCGCGCATGAGCTCTTCCGCCGTCAGGACGTCGCCGCGCGCGATGTGCAGCGGCAGATCCTCCGTGCTGGCCGCCGCCTGCGAGATCGTGACCTTCGCGTCGGGCGGCATGAGCTGGATGCCCAAAAGGCATGTCATCATCTTCGTCATGCTGGCCGGATAATGGCGCTCCTCGCCGTTCTTCGACCAGAGCACGCGACCCGTATCGGCGTCGATGAGGATGGCGGCCTCCGCCTGTATGTCAGGCTCCGCTGCAGCAGCCTCGCCCATCCGTGCCACAGACGGCAGCACGACGGCGAGCGCGAGCAGGAAGACGAGGCCTATCTTATGAATATGCGGCAGGATTCTCAAAGAATCACCCTTCCCTTCCATGATTGATTCCCGATTACTGCGGGGATTACCGTCTCATTATAGCACGGATACGGGACAGATGGAACGGACAGCAGGGACAGTCTCACGATTCGCGCGGCATGGCCAGGCGCAGGGCGTCGCCTATCGTCTCAGCGCCGTAGAGCGCGATGCCCTCGACGCTGCCCTTGAGCTGACGGTAGTTCTTCATCGGCAGCACAACGTGCGTGAAGCCGAGGCGGCGTGCCTCGTTGATGCGCAGGTCGGCCTGGCTCACGGCGCGGACCTCGCCCGACAGTCCGACTTCGCCGAAGACGATCGTCTTCGGGCGCAGCAGGCGGTTCGCAAAGCTCGAGGCCATGGCGACACAGATGCCGAGGTCGGCCGCCGGCTCGTCGATGCGGATGCCGCCGGCCACCTTGACGTAGACGTCGCAGGCACCGACCGACAGGTGGACGCGCTTCTCGAGCACGGCCAAGAGGAGCTGGATGCGCTTGATGTCGACGGAGTCGGCCGTGCGGCGCGGCGGCACGTAGGGCGTCGGGGCGACGAGCGCCTGCAGCTCGACGAGCAGCGGCCGCGTGCCCTCGACGGTCGGGATGATGACCGTGCCTGTGTCCTGCTCGCGGTCCGACAGGAAGAGCTTCGAGGCATCGGGCACATCGACGAGCCCGACGTCGCGCATCTCAAAGAGGCCGAGCTCATTCGTGCTGCCGAAGCGGTTCTTGACGGCGCGCAGGACGCGGTACTCGGCGTTGCGCTCGCCCTCGAAGTAGAGCACGGTGTCAACGATGTGCTCGAGGACGCGCGGGCCGGCCAAGGTGCCATCCTTCGTCACATGGCCGATGATGAAGGCGGCAATGCCGTTCGTCTTGGCGATGCGCAGAAGGTCGACGGCGCACTCGCGCACCTGCGAGACGCTGCCCGGCGCGCTCTGCACGTCGGGCTTGAGGATGGTCTGGATGGAGTCGATGACGAGGAGTTCCGGCTTGAGATTCTCCACATGCGTCTCGATCGTCTCAAGGTTCGTCTCGCTGACGACGAAGAGCGTGTCGGCAAGCGCCTGCAGGCGGTCGGCGCGCATGCGGACCTGGCGCGTGCTCTCCTCGCCCGTCACATAGAGGACTTTCTTGCCCTGGCGCGCGACGTCGGCGCAGACGCGCAGTGTCAGGCTCGACTTGCCGACGCCCGGATCGCCGACAATCAGGACCATCGAGCCCGGGATGATGCCGCCGCCGAGCACGCGGTCGAGCTCTCCAGAGCCCGTCAAGAAGCGCGGCATGTCCTCGATCTTGACCGCAGCGATTGGCTGCGGCTTCTGGGCATCCGAGAGGCCGAGGCGCAGGCCGCCCTTTGCGCTCTCCGGTGCGATTGTCTCCTCGACGAGCGTATTCCAGGCCCCACAGCCCGGACAGCGCCCCATCCACTTGGGTGTATCGTAGCCGCACTCCTGGCAGACGTAGACGGTTTTCTTCTTCTTTGGCACGACGCCACCTCCTATGATCGATCAGCCATATCTCATTTCCCTATGTTACATTCAGCCATTCAGCGCTGCAGAAAGCGCCTGAGCAGACGGATGGTCCACCGCCCGAGCCAGGCGATGGACCATATGGCGTTCAGGATGAAGTTCTGCAGCCTTGCCCAGAATCCTTCTGGGCGAAGCGTATTCTTCCGCACCGTCACGCCTCCGTCGTCTTGGACACTGCCTTCTCTTTGGCCTTCTCCTTATCCTTGCGCACAAAGTCGAGCTTGGCGCCGCTCTTGCGCACCTGGATCGTGTCGCCGCGGCGGAAGTCGCGCGCGAGCAGATGCTCGGCGATCTCATCCTCGATGAGCTTCTGGATGGCGCGCTTCAGGGGACGTGCGCCGTACTTGAAGTCCGTGCCCTTCTCGACGAGCATGCTCTTGGCGGCCGGGCTGACCTCGAGGCGGATATCCTTGTCGGCGAGGCGCTCGCGGACATCGCGCAAGAGGATGTCGATGATCTTCGAGAGCTCTTCGCGGCCGAGCGGGTGGAAGACGATGAGCTCATCGATGCGGTTGAGGAATTCCGGCTTGAAGATGTGGCGCACTTCTTCGAGCACGCGCTTCTTGGCCGCCTCCTCTGCCTCCTGCTTCTCATCGCCCGAGCCGACGGCAAAGCCGAGGGCAGGAGCACTCTTCTTCAAGAGGCTTGCACCGGCGTTGCTCGTCATGATGATGACGGTGTTGCGGAAATCGACCGTGCGGCCCTGGCCGTCCGTCAGGCGGCCATCGTCGAGGACCTGCAGCAGCACGTTGAAGATGTCGGGATGTGCCTTCTCGATCTCGTCGAGCAGGATGATGGAGTACGGCTTGCGGCGCACAGCGTCCGTGAGCTGGCCGCCCTCTTCGTAACCGACGTAGCCAGGAGGCGCGCCGACCATGCGCGAGACGGCGTACTTCTCCATGTACTCCGACATGTCGAAGCGGATGATGGCGTCCTCCGTGCCGAAGAGAGCCTCCGAGAGCGCCTTGGCAAGCTCTGTCTTGCCGACGCCCGTCGGGCCGAGGAACAGGAAAGAGCCGATTGGGCGCTTCGGGTCCTTGAGGCCGGCCCGAGCGCGGCGGATGGCCTTGCTGACGGCCTCGACAGCCTCTTTCTGTCCGACGACGCGGCGCGAGAGGATCTTCTCCATGTGCAGCAGGCGGTCGGACTCCTTCGCCGCAATCTGGCGCACAGGCACGCCCGTCCACTGCGCGACGACGTCGGCGATGTCGTCGGCCGTGACCGTGATGCGGCTCTTGCCGCGCTTCTCGAACCTGCGCTTGGCCGCTTCGAGCTCTTCCTTGACCTTCTGTTCATCATCGCGGATCTTGGCCGCGCGCTCGTAGTCCTGCGCCGAGATGGCCGCTTCCTTCTCCACGCCGAGCTTCTCGAGGCGCGAGCGGATCTCCTGCAGCTTCTCCGGCTGAGCGACCTGCTTCATGCGGACCTTCGAGGCCGCTTCATCCATGAGGTCGATGGCCTTGTCCGGAAGGAAGCGGTCGGTGATGTAGCGGTGCGAGAGGCGCACGGCCGCCTCGATGGCCGCGTCCTCGATATGGGCGCAGTGGAAGGCCTCGTACTTGGCGCGCAGGCCCATGAGGATCTTCTTGGCATCCTCGATGCCCGGCTCCTCGACGAGGATGGTCTGGAAGCGGCGCGAGAGCGCGGCATCCTTCTCGAGATGCTTCTTGTACTCGTCGAGCGTCGTCGCACCGATGATCTGGATCTCGCCGCGCGAGAGCGCCGGCTTCAAGATATTGGCGGCGTCGAGCGCGCCCTCTGCCGCACCCGCGCCAACGAGTGTGTGCATCTCATCGATGAAGAGGATGACCGAGCCGTCCTGACGCACCTCGTCGATGAGTCCCTTGAGGCGCTCCTCGAACTCGCCGCGGTACTTCGCGCCGGCGACGATTGAGGCGAGCGACAAGGAGATGACCTTCTTGTCCTGCAGCATGTACGGCACAGAGCCCTCGACGATGCGCTGCGCGAGTCCCTCGGCGATGGCCGTCTTGCCGACGCCCGGCTCGCCTAAGAGGATCGGGTTGTTCTTCGTGCGGCGCGCGAGGATCTGGATGACGCGCTGGATCTCCTTATCGCGGCCGATGACGGGATCCATGCGGTCTTCCTTGGCCATGTCGTTGAGGTTGCGGCCGTACTTCTTGAGGAGCTGCGGCGCCTGGCGCCCCTTGCCCTTCTCAGCACGGCCCGGCTCGGGGCCGTCGCCCTCCGGATGCGGATGGTCGACGCGGTCGAGCACCTCGTTCTGCAGGGCGTCGATATCGACGCCCATATTGGCGAGCAATTCTGCCGCCGCGCCCTCCGTCTCCTCTAAGAGCGAGAGCAGGATGTGCTCCGTGCCGATGTAGTTGTGACCGAGCGTCTGCGCCTCCTCGATGGCCCCCTCCATGACGCGCTTGGCGCGCGGCGTGTAGTAGGGGTTGTCGGCCGGGTACTCGGCGTCGCCGGCGACCATCGTCTCGACGCGCTGCATGACGTCGTCGAAGCGCAGCCCGACGGCCTGCATAGCCGCCGCGGCGACGCTTCCCTCCTCGTGCAGCAGGCCTAGAAGCAGATGCTCTGTCCCGATATAATCTTGTTCGAGCTCACGCGAGGCGTACTGAGCAAACTCAATCGCCTTGATGGCGCGGCTCGTGAAGTGATTGCGATAATTCATTTTGGAGCCTCCTGACTCCGGGTGTGGGCGAGCAGGGCATTGCGCACATGCTCGGCCCGCAGCCTGTCGATTTCATTTTTCGATAAGTTCTCGTTCTCGGCGAGGTTTTGCAGATAGCTCGTGCGGCTGCTGATGAGGATCTCTGCGTAGCAGTCCGGCGCAACCTCGTTGATGAGCTCGAGGTCGATGCCGAGGCGCACCTTCGACAAGAGCTCGAGCACTTCCTTCTCCGAGAGCAGCCGCGCGTAGCGCAGCGTGCCGTAGGAGCGCCAGACTTCGTCCTCGAGACGCTCCTTCATGTAGAGGGCCAGAGCCTTGCGCGCCTGGCGCTCGTGCGAGACGATCTCCATGACGGCCGTCTTGAGGTTCTCGAGGATCTCCTGCTCCGAGAAGCCGAGCGTCAGCTGGTTCGAGATCTGGAACAGGTTGCCGACGCTCTCCGTCTCGTCGCCGTAGACACTGCGGATGGCGAGGCCGAGCTGCGGCGAGATGTTCATGATGCTCTGGATGTTGCGCGTGAAGACGAGGCCCGGCAGGTGCAGCAGCACCGAGGCGCGCAGGCCCGTGCCGAGATTCGTCGGACACGAGGTCAGGTAGCCCATCTTCTCGTCAAAGGCGATGTCGACCTGCGACTCGACCATGTCGTCGATGTGCGAGGCGCGCGCAAAAGGCGTGTCGAGGTCGAGCCCCGGCGCCATGCACTGGATGCGCAGGTGATCCTCTTCGTTGACCATGATGCTCGTCGCGCGGTCCGCCGTGATGAAGGCGATGCGGTGCTGCGGATTCTGGATGAAGTTGCGGCTGATGAGCTGCTTCTCGATGAGGACATCGCGCTGCAGAGGCGTGATGCGCTCGAGGTCGAGGAGGTCAAAGGCCTGCCCGAGATCCGCCGCGATGCCCGGCAGGAGCTTCTCGGCCTGCAGGCGAACCGCGGCGAGCTGGTTGAAGTCCGCGCGGTTCGGGAACGGGATTTCCTTGAAATTGCGCGCGAGGCGGACGCGGCTCGAGAGCACGACGTCGCTGTCCTTGCCCGAAGCGGCGAGCCACGAGAGGCTGCTGCTGCGCAGGAGTTCATTGACGGCCATCGCTCTCGCCCCCTTCCGTCTCCATGAGTTCATGCTCGAGCTGGCGGATCTTGTCGCGCAGCTCCGCGGCCTTCTCATACTCTTCCTGCGCGACGCACTCCTTGAGTGAGCTGCGCAGGCTCTCGATCGTGTGCTTCATCGTAAGCGTGCCGCCCGTGCGGTGCGGGATCTTGCCACTGTGCGTGCTCGACCCGTGGATGCGGCGCAATAACGGCTCGAGCTGGCGGCGGAACGTCGCATAGCAGACGCTGCAGCCGATCTTGCCTGTCTGCTGGAAGTCGCGGTAACTCATGCCGCAGTTCGGGCAGACGAGCTCCGTCACCTTCTCCTGCTGCGGCTTCTCCCCCTGCGCCCCCGCACTGAAGACGCCCTTCAAAAAGTCGTTCATCGACACATTGCGATGTTTCTGGTTCTCCATGAGGAATTCGCCGTACTTGGCCGCGCATCTCTCACAGAGGTTCTTCTCGATCTTGCCGTCCGGCCCGATCTGTGTAATATGGACGACCGCGCGGTTGCGGCCGCAATCCTCACATAACATGATATTCCTCCTCTACTCTTTCGTTCCATGATGACGATGACTCTTCTCTGCATGACCCGTCAGTCGGCCGCATGGCAGCCGGCGGCCCTACGAGAATTTCTCCACCGTCAGCAACATGGATTTCAAGAGGTGGACGCGCTCCTTCGGCGTCATCCCCTCCGACTGGAAGACCGAGGACACGACCTGCATCATCAGGGCGGCCTCGCGGTTCGTGATCATCGCGTGCTGCAAGAGGTAGTGCACCATCGACTGGACAGTCGCGTAATCCGTCTCCTCCGTGATCTTGTCCATCATGTCCTGATAGACGAGATTCTTGAGCGGCACCTGCACGATGCGGATATAGCCGCCGAGGCCGCGGCGCGACTCGACAGCAAAGCCCTTGGCCGGCGTGAAGCGCGTCGACAGCACGTAGCTGATCTGCGACGGCGCGCACGAGATCTCATCGGCGATATCCGTGCGGCGCAGTTCCACTTTGCCATCCTGTTTCGCAGCGAGCTGGCGCAGGATGTAAGCTTCAATCAAATCTGCAATATTACTCAAGATAATCACCTTCGTTTTTAAATTGACTATTTGACTATTATTACCTTTATTATATTTGTTTTTTTGACTTATTGCAAGAAAAAAGTCACCGCATGGCGAAAACATCGCCGCGGTGACGCAGTCGGACAGAGTCGGACGAGCCGTCGGACCGTCCGACTCTGTCCGACAGTCAGCTGTCTATGCCGATGGCCTTGTCGACATCTTTGTAGAAGCTCTTGAAGATCTTGCGCAGGGCGTTGGCGTAGCGGTCGTCATCTTCTGCCGCGAGGCTGCGCGAGAGCACGACGCGGCCCGTGCGCGAGTCGACGAGCGAGAGGTCGGCCGCCGCGCGGTACCAGAAGCGGTAGTAGCCGTAGGAATCCGCGACCTCGGTCTTATAGTAGACGCGCTTGCCCTTGTGCTCATTTCCCTTGTCGTCGTACCACTTGAATTCCTCTTCGCGGTCCTTCACCGCGCTCGTCGAGGCTGTCGGCGGACACCAAGTCTCACCGCGCGCGTAGTCCGTGATGGCGCCCGTCACGTAGTAGCGGCCGCCTTTCGGCGCGTAGTCGGCCTTGACGCGCCGGAGGTCGTCGCCCGCCTCGTCCTTGTAGGCGTAGTAGATGGTCTTGATCGCGAATTCATCCTGCGAAGCGCTCCACGGCAGTTCGAGATTGCGGAAGCCGAGCGTCGGCGCACCGACCGGCACATCCCGGTCGCGGTCCTTCTTGAGGCGGTTCCAGTCGCCCGTGAAGTTCTTGGCGATCTGGTCGAAGGCGTGCCACTGGTCGACCCCGTAGTTGCGGTAATAGTCGATGAGCGTCATGGCCTCCTTGCCCGTCGCCGCGTCGTAGAGGCGAAAGTCCATGTCGAGCATCTGCAGCATCGAGTCGTGCGCCGGGATCAGGTGATTGGCGTACCAGCTGTGGTAGTTGCACTTCGACTTGTCGCCTTGCGGGCCGTTCTCGATGTCGTAGTACGATTCCATCTTGACAGTCGTCCATGTCGCCGGCGAGTGGTCGACGCGCTCCTGCTCGTAGCGGATATGCGGCAAGAGATATCCCTCCGCGCCCGTCGTGTCGTAGACGGCCTTCGCGCGGTCTGCCTCGCTGTCAAAGTGGCGCAAGAGTTCGCGGTAAGCAGGATCGTCGCGCAGGATCTCGCGCTTCTCGCGCTTCTTGTCGGCCGCCTTCGCGTCGCCCGGATCCTCGAACTTCATGAAGTTCGTCCGCTTGATGCGCTTGTTGATGCGCTTCGCGAGAGCGGCGTTGTAGCCCTGGAACTGGTCGACACGGCCATCCGGTTCACCCAGGTAGCGTATCGGGAACAGGACGACCTTCTTAAAAGACTTCGCCTGAACCTCCGCACTCTCATCCATCCAGATATTGCCCGCCGCCTCAGACGACACGGGCTGCGCGAGCGAAAGCGCCGCCATCAGGCAGCCGAGCGCCAAGCCGCGCAGCATTCCCTTCTTCCCCATCATTCCATCTCCTCCGATTCTCTCAGATGGCCTGCTCTCACATGGCCTGCTTGAACTGCGCCGCAAGGTTGGTCGCCGCATCCTCTATGGCTTCAGCAATGGCGTCTTCCTCGCCGCTGTCGTGGCGCTGCCAGACAGCGTTGTACGAAAGCTCTGCCTTGCGGCGCGAGTCGGCCTTCGTCACGAAGACGATGGCCCCCGTGTGCGCGTCCATGACGCGCAGGGATAGCTCGGCGTGGACCGTCTTGTCACGGCCCGATAGGCCGAGCGCGCCGCTCTGCGCCTTGACCTTGCCGAGCGTCGTCAGGTAGCCGAAGACGTAGTAGTCGGCCTTGCCCGCCAGCTCCGGCACGATGTCGCCCGCACCGAGCGCCTCGACAAAGGCGGCCTCATCCAGGCGCGCTTTTGTCGACTGCGCGCCGAAGTCGTAGAGGTCGAACTTCGCCTCGCCCGCGAGCTCTGCGGTCAGCTGCTCGCGCGCGACCGTCAAGATCTCGGGCAGCGGCTCCTTGAGGTCCGTCAGCGTGATGTCCGTCTTCTGGACGCGGCTCGTAAAGCCGACGATGGCGACGCGCGGCTTGGCGGCCTCCGCCGTCAGGCTGCCGAAGGCGAGGACGGCCGTCAAGGCAAGCAGCATGGCCGCAAGGCAGAGCCTGCCTCTCTCAATGAACCAACGATGTGCCATTGCCCTTCACCTCATCCAGTCCGTGCTTCTTGACATCGGCAGCGATGTCCTTGGCCGACGTCTCCATGACCTCGCCGAGCAGAGTATCGACATCCATGCCCTTGCCCGTCTTGCCGAGGCCGAAGTTGACCATCTGCGCCGTCTTCTTGTTCCCGATGTGCTTCTCGTAGACGCGGCCCGTCCTGGCGTTGACGAGGTAGTAGTCGAGCGAGGCGCTGAGCTTCTTGCCCTTCGTCTCGCGCTCCGTATGCGTCGCAAAGATGCTGTGCTTGAGGCGCACATCGAAGTCCTTGAGATTGACGAAGAGCATGTAGTCGGCACCGTACTTCGCGGCAATGGTTGCGGCCGTGCGCTGCTTGTCCGGCGAGAGGCGGTAGACCTGCGTGCTCTTTTTCCAAGCGGCCAGTCGCTCCTCCTGATGGAAGTAGGCGCGGCCCATCGCCATGTCCGCATAGTGCGCGAGCTTGGCCGCCGTGTAGCCGCGGTCGAACTGGTGGCCGTGGACGATGGCGTCCATGTGGATCTCCGACAGCTCCGCCGCCTCATCGCCGCTGCCGATCGCGTCGTGGCGGCCCTCCTCGTTCGTGAGGTCAGCCCGCCCGCTGACGGCAATGCCCTGCTGACGCAGGGCCTCGGCCAGCTTGTCGACAAACGTCGCGCAGGCGTCCGCCTTGAGCTCATAGTCACCGTAGCTCTGCACCTCGCCGACAAAGACGCTGTCCCCTGCCGGCGTGCCGCCGAAAAGGCCGGCAGCCTGGGCAGGCGTGCCCGTCAGTGGTAGGGCAAAGAGAAGGGCCGCGAGCAGGAATACATTCTTCCATGAAATCTGCATCGATTATCCTCCGTCAACACACGATAAACACGACACATGCGCTCAGCGCTTCGCCTTCTTCGCGCCCACCCTGCCGTCCATGCGCGCGAGCAGGCCGCGCGGGCCGTCGACGGCATCCGAGATGGCGTCTTCGAGCGCTTCATTGACCTGTTCCTTGTCAACCTCTTCCGTGCCAATGCGGATGAGGCCGAGCGGTGCCTTGACGAGCGTGTTGTTCTTGCGCGAGCGGCCCGTCGCCGCGAGCACGACCTGGCCCGTCTCTGTGTCGACGAAGCGCAGGCTGACGGTCGCCGTGACCTGGGCGCGCTTCGTGCCCGCGCCGACGACCGTCGTCTCCGAGCGGCGCGTCGTCACGCCGATGATGCTGCCCATGAGCAGGTACTGCGCGCCGTACTGATTGCCGATGGCAGGCGCCGTATCCTCATCGACGAGCCCGGATAAATCATGCGCGTACTCATCGGTCAGCGCGCGTTGGCGCGTCCGGTCCAGCAGCTTGAAGCGGCCGCTGTCCAATAAGTCCGTATAGATGTACTCGACGGCTGCACCCATTTCGTCGCGGTCCCAGTCGGGCGAGATGAGTCCCCGATTCTCAAGCGGCAGGATGCCGACAGTCGGATGGCTCTTGAGACTGGCGGCCATGCACGTGCCCGCCATGAATGCAAAGCACATGAGCAGCACAGCGATGATGCGCCCGAGCCTGCTTCTCGTTCTCTCTATCATAAAGATTCCCCTCTCTTTGACCGATCACTCTTATCTTTCGCTCACCATTCCTGGGTGCCAGCTTCCGACCCGAGATGGCGGAACTTCTCCTCGAGGCGCTCCGCGGCCTTAGAAGAAGCCTTCTCGGCGGCCTTGGCCCGGGCCGTCGCCTCGCTCGTGCCGACGCCCTTCGCCGTCGTGGTGAACGTCCCGACGACTTCGCCCGTCGCGGCGCGGATGACCTGAACCGTCAGGCGCGCACTGCCCGACTTGAGCTGCGTCTTGCGGTAGCTGCCGTCCTCGCCGTCGGGCAGCGAGATGTCCGTGGCCTGCGACTCGACGCTGCCGAGCACGAGATAGTCGGCACCGAGCGACTGTCCGGCCGCCGTGCGCGAAGAAGCACTGCCGAGGCCGCTGAGGTCGAGGCCCGCCGTGCGCTCTGAGGCGACAACATGCGAGAAGCCGAGCTCGAGCAGCTTGGCATCGAGCGCCGACTCAGCCGCGCGGTCGTGACCGCCGTCCGCTTCGCGCACGGCGACGGCGATGCGCGGGTCATTGAGCATCATGATCATGCTGAGGTTGTTCATGAGCTGTGCATCGGGACTCGTGTCGACATCGATGCGGGCGCGCAGGTGGACAAAGCCGCCCTGCTGCTCCTTCGCGAGGATCTCGGTCCCCGTGACGAAGCCCTGTGCCTTCGTGTAGATCTGGTCGAGTTTCACGGCCGCGTTCTCGACGAGCGTGCGCGAGTCGATGAAGGTACCCGCGACCTGCTCGACGGCCGTGCGCGAAGCGTCGATCAGTGCCGCGCGCTCATCCGCGCCGACACCGTCGACGACGACCGACTGCGCCGCTGCCGACGCACTCAGCAGGAAGAGCGCCGACACCGTCAGCAGGCCGCGCTCGATAAGTCTCTTGAATCGCTCCATTTCTTCCTCCGTTCTCTGATTCTCTCCTAATCTTCATCTTCGATAAAATTTATTATATCCGCATATGGCGCATTTCGCAAATAAAGAAAGTCTCCCGCACGTTGTGCAGGAGACTTCCCCCAGGCCCAAGTACGCTTACTGCAGCGCCTCCTTGAGCACCTCCATATTCTTTTTCATTGCCGTGATGTAGGCATCCATGGCCTCTTCGTTGGCTTCCCCCGTGACGACCGGGTCGAGCTCGTACATCTTCGCGCCCGTCTCGCTCGCAATCGTCTGTGCGGCAACCGGCGAGTACTGCGGCTCTGTGAAGAGCACCTTGACAGGCAGCGCGTTGACCTTGGCGACCGTCTCCTCGAGCTCGTGCGGCGTCGGCTCCGTGCCCGGCTCGCGCTCGATGACACTGATGATGTTGAGCTTGAACTCCTTCGCGAGGTACGGGAATGCCTCGTGGAAGGTCACGATATCCTTGTGCGGCAGGTTGTCGAGCTCCTTGTGCATCTCCTCGCGCAGGGCCGTGAGCTTCGTGACGTAGTCGAGCGCATTCTTGCGGTAAGCGTCGGCGTGCTCCGGGTCCGCCTCGCAGAGCTGCGAGGTGATGGCCTCGACCTGCGCGATGCTGTAGGTCACGCTGAGCCAGACATGCGGATTGACCTCGTCGCCGTCCTTGAGGAAGTTGATGTCATCGGACTTCGAAGCGTCGATGACCTTGAGGTTCTTCTGCTGCTTGATGACCTTGTCGAGGAAGCTCTCCATGCCCGCGCCATTGACGATGAACGCATCGGCTTTCTCGAGCGTCTTCATGTCCTCCGTCGTCAGCTGGTAGTCGTGCAGGCAGCCCGTCTGCGGCTTCGTCATGTTGACGACCTCGACGCCGTCGACGCCCTTCGTGATGTTGATGGCATCGATGTACATCGGGTAGAACGACGTGACGATGCGGAACTTCTTGTCGTGGCCGCCCTGTTGCTGTGTGCCGCAGCCAGCTGCACCCAGAGCCAGCAGCACGAGCAGCATGGCAATAAGGATTCGTTTCACGGGATTCCCTCCTGTTCGCATTACATTGAAATATCTTCTCAATTATAAAGGACAAGCTCTGCGCTGTCAAGAAAAAGAGGCCGCCACATGGGCAGCCTCTTCCTTTATCGCTCGATTGGCTCAGCCAAGGATCACAAGCGATTCCTTGACCTTGACATTCTGGCCAGCTTCGACGTTGACGGCCTTGACCGTGCCGTCTGCATCGGCCGTGATCTCGTTCTGCATCTTCATGGCCTCGAGGACGAGCAGCACTTCGCCAGCCTTGACGCTCTGGCCTTCTTCGACAACGACCTTGACGATCTTGCCCGGCATCGGCGCGTCGATGGAGTGCTCGCCGGCACCTGCTGCAACAGCTTCCTTGGACTTGACCGGTGCAGCCTTCGGTGCCTCGACCTTCGGAGCGGCAACCTTCGGCGTCACTTTCGGTGCGGCGATTTTCGGTGCAGCAGCCTGCGGGGCGCCGTCCTTGACTTCCTCGATCTCTACCTCATACGAGATGCCGTTGACCTTGATGTTGAACTTTTTCATGAAATGTTTCCTCCAACCTGTATCATCTTTCGATTATCCGATCATCGATTCCCTGAACCGACTCTAGCGCTTGCTATTGTCTCAGCGTCTGCCGCCGCGCGCGGAGAGCGACCATTCATTGCTGCTGCGGCGGATGCGCAGCGCAACGACCTTGTGCTCCGGCGTTGTCATCATCTGGATGGCAGCCGCGATCGCAGCGACGACTTCCGGCTTGACACCTCTTACATCAAATCTCATCTTTAGCCTCCGAATCCAAATCAAAGCGGGATATTGCCGTGCTTCTTCGCCGGGCCTACCTCGCGCTTGCTCGCGAGCGCATTGAAGGCCGTGATGAGCAGCGGGCGCGTCTCCTTCGGCTCGATGACCATGTCGACGTAACCGCGCTCTGCGGCGAGGTACGGCGTCGAGAAGTCGTCGATGTACTGCTGCGTCTTGGCTTCCTTGTCCGGATCGCGGCGGAAGATGATGTTGGCCGCGCCCGACGGACCCATGACGGCAATCTCAGCCGACGGCCAGGCCATGACCTGATCCGAGCCGAGCTCGTGGCAGCACATGGCGATGTAGGCACCGCCGTACGCCTTGCGCGTGATGACCGTGACCTTCGGCACCGTCGCCTCGCTGTAGGCGTAGAGCATCTTCGCGCCGTGGCGGATGATGCCCGTGTGCTCCTGGTTGACGCCCGGCAGGAAGCCCGGGACGTCGACGAGCGTCAAGAGCGGGATGTTGAAGGCATCGCAGAAGCGGACGAAGCGCGCCGCCTTGTCGGACGCATCGACGTCGAGGCAGCCCGCCATGACCTTCGGCTGGTTGGCGACGATGCCGACGACCTTGCCGTCGAGACGCGCGTAGCCGATGACGATGTTCGTCGCAAAGAGCTTCTGGATCTCGAAGAACTCGCCGTCATCGACGAGCGAGCGGATGACTTCCTTCATGTCGTACGGCATGTTCGGATTGTCCGGCACGATGGAGTTGAGGCTCTCATCCTGGCGGTCCGGGTCGTCCGTCGGCTCGACAGCAGGCGCGTTCTCGAGGTTGTTGCTCGGCAGGTACGAGAGCAGCTCGCGGATCTTCGCGATGCAGTCGTCCTCGTCCTCGCAGGCGAAGTGCGCGACGCCCGAGCGCGTGCTGTGCGTGATGGCGCCGCCGAGCTGCTCCGGCGTGACTTCCTCAGCCGTGACCGACTTGATGACAGCCGGGCCCGTGATGAACATCTGGCTCGTGTTCTTGACCATGAAGATGAAGTCCGTGATGGCCGGGCTGTAGACAGCGCCGCCCGCGCACGGTCCCATAATGACCGAAATCTGCGGGATGACGCCCGAAGCGGCCGTATTGCGGAAGAAGATGCCGCCGAAGCCTGAGAGCGCGTCGACGCCCTCCTGGATGCGAGCGCCGCCTGAATCATTAATGCCGATGCACGGAGCGCCCATCTTGAGCGCGAGATCCTGCACCTTCCAGATCTTGTGAGCGTGCTTCTCGCCGAGGCTGCCGCCCGAGACCGTGAAGTCCTGCGCATAGGCGTAGATCAGACGGCCGTCGACCGTACCGTAGCCCGTGACAATGCCGTCACCCGGCATGTCCTTCTTGTCCATGCCGAAGTTCGAGCAGCGGTGCTTGACGAACATATCGAGCTCGACGAAAGAATTCTCGTCAAAGAGCTTCTCGAGGCGCTCGCGCGCCGTGTATTTTCCCTGAGCATGCTGTTTCTCAACGCGAGCGGCGCCACCACCCTGACGGATGTGCTCCTTCATCGCGTTCATCTGAGCGATTTTTTCCTGAACGCTTGCCATTAAAATCCTCCTATACGAGTTATGAGCATAGTTCTGCCCTCTTATTGTGCACTATTTCACCCAAAATTGCAAGCTGATACTAAATTCTGGTCACACCTTTCCTGTATCTTCCTGACTCTCGCGCTTCATGCTGCCCGTCTCCAGATAGCGCTGGTGGAACGAGAAGGCCTCATCGAGGAGGTGCGGCGTGTGCGCGTGGTTCGTCTTCGCGTCGGCGCGCTGGAAGTAGTCGCGCAGCATTGGGCGGAAGTCGGGGTGCGCGCAGTTCTCGATGATCTCCTTGGCGCGCTGGCGCGGCGACTTGCCGCGCAGGTCGGCCACGCCCTGCTCCGTGATGATGACGTCGACGTCGTGCTCCGGCTGGTCAACATGCGAGCAGAATGGCACGACGGCCGAGATCTTGCCGCCCTTGGCCACTGACGGCGTGTAGAAGATGGTCAGGTAGGCGTTGCGCGCGAAGTCGCCGCTGCCGCCGATGCCGTTGATCATGTGCGTGCCCGCGATGTGCGTCGAGTTGACATTGCCGTAGATGTCGACCTCGACGGCCGTGTTCATCGCAATGACGCCGAGGCGGCGGATGACCTCCGCGCTGTTCGAGATCTCCTGCGGGCGCAGGATCATGTACTTCTTGTACTTCTCGATGTCCTTGAAGAAGCGCGCCATGCCCTCAGGAGACGGCGAGAAGGCCGTGCCCGAGGCGAAATTGAGCTTGCCCGCATCGATGAGGTCGAGCATGCCGTCCTGGATGACCTCCGTGTAGACCGTGAGGTCGCGGAAGTCCGAGCGGACAAAGCCCGCCGTGACGGCATTGGCGACATTGCCGACGCCCGACTGTATCGGCAGCAGGTTCTTCGGCATGCGGCCAGCCTTTATCTCGCGCTTGAGAAAGTCAATCGTCAGGTCGGCCATCTGCTGCGCCGTCGCGTCGAGCGGCGCGAGCGAGCGCGTGTGGTCCGCGATGTCGCACGGCACGATGTAGCGGATCTTGTCCTGCGGGCACGGGATGTACGGCGTGCCGATGCGGTCGTCGACGCGCACGATCGGGATGGGCAGACGGTTCGGCGGGTCGAGCGGCAGGTAGACATCGTGCATGCCCTCGAACTCCAGCGGCTGCGCGTTGTTGACCTCGATGATGACGGTGTCGGCCGTCTGCACGAACGAGGCCGAGTTGCCGACGGCCGTCGTCGGGATGATGTTGCCCTCCTCCGTGATGGCGCAGGCCTCGATGACGGCGACGTCGAGATGGCCGAGGTAGCCGCAGCGCGAGAGCTGCGCGACCTCCGACAGATGTATGTCGATGTAATCGACCGTGCCGTCGTTGATCTGGCTGCGCAGCACCTTGTCCGTCTGGAACGGCAGGCGTTTCTTGATGCCGTGGACCGAGGCGAGCGCTTCATCGAACTCCGGGCCCGTCGAAGCGCCCGTCATGATGTTGACCGTGAACGGGTCCTTCTTCATGCGGTCCGCGAGAGCGAGCGGCACCGCCTTCGGGTAGGCCGAGGATGTGAAGCCGCTCGTCGCAAGGGTCATGCCCGGCTTGATGAAGTCTGCCGCTTCCTCCGGTGTCACGATCTTGGACTGCAGCGCCTTGTTGCGCACACGATCGAGGATATCTACCATGGAAAAACCTCCTTGTTTCCTTTTGCCCAGAGACGCACTCCGGGCCATTCCATAAAAATGGATCATCGTCTTTGTGTATCGTTTTGGCATCGATGATAATGCCTATGTATCCTGCTTCTTACTATTCTCGCTTTTCTCCCGAGTTCCTGCCTGACAGCAAAAAAGCACGCCCTTAGAGCGTGCTTCTTGCTTGACGGTCACATGCGCGTGATGTGGTACGAGAGGCTGCTGAGGCCAATCGAGAGGTCTTCGTTGACGATGTGCATCGTCTCGGGGACCTGCATCTTGATCGGCGCGAAGTTCCAGATGCCCTTGACGCCGGCCGCGACGAGCTGGTCGGCCACGCCCTGCGCAAACGCTGCCGGCACCGCGATGATGCCGATCTGGATGTTGCGCTGCTTGACGATGGCCTTGAGATGGCTGATGTCCTCCACCTTCACGTGGTTGACCGTGCGGCCGATGACATTCGGGTCTTGGTCGAAGAGTGCGACGAGGTTGAAGCCGAGCGTCACGAAGTTCTGGTAGTTCGCGAGCGCGACGCCGAGGTGGCCGATGCCGACGATCGCGATGTTCCAGTGATTGTCGAGGCCCAGGATCCCGCCGATGTTGCGCTTGAGCTCATTGACGTAGTAACCGACGCCCTTCTTGCCGAACTGGCCGAAGGACGCGAGGTCCTTGCGGATCTGTTCCGGCGTGATGCCGAGGCGGCGGCCGAGCTCATCCGACGAGACGATGTCGCGGCCCTCGTCCTGCAGGAGGCGCAGGGTGCGGAAGTAGAGCGGCAGGCGGTCAATGGTCGCCTTTGATATCGCGTTCGTTTTCTTCATGGCTGTCTGCCTCCTTCGCTTTCTTCTTCTCTTCTGCCTTCTCTTCTGCCTTCTTCTCAGCTGTCTCGCCATCCTCTGGCTTTCCGGCTGTCTCTGCCTTCTCTTCCGTCAACTCCGTCTGTTCCGGTCTGTCTGGCTCAGGAGATGCAGCGTCTTCAGCAGATCCTGCAGTGTCAGCACCTTCCTGCTCCGGCTCAGATGCCGGCGTTTCGGCCTCAACTTCGCCCTTCGGCGCTGCGGCAGTCTCTTTGGCTGCCGCTTCTGCCTCAGCCGCTTCTTCTTCCTGCTTGCGCTGCTCGAGCGCCTTGCGGACTTCTTCAGCCAATTCGTCCATCGGGTCGAGCGGCTTCTGCGGTGCTTCAGACGCTTCTGGCGCGTCAGCCGTTTTCACCGGCTCAGGTGCGCTGCTTTCGGCAGTCGTCTCGGCCGACTTGGAGTCGGACGCCGCTTTGGCCGCTCCCACCGGCTCGACCGGCGTCTCGCGGTAGAGCATGCCGTGGACTTTCTCCTCGACCTTGCCCTGCACCTTGTCCTTGGCCTCTTTGGCGTTCTGGACGGCTGTCGCGCGGAACCTTGCGAGGAATTCATTGCCGCCCGCCGTCTTCTCCGCGGCCGTCTTCTGCGGGCTCATGCACGAGAGCACACCCGCGAGGGCCGCGATCATCCAGAGCAGCATCGATGACGGGATGTTGAAGAGCAGGTCGTCCGTCAGGCCGTTGAGCGCGACGGAGAGCACGGCGAGGCCGATGCCCTGGCTCAGGCCCGCGAGGATGTCACTCTCCTCCCAGTCGGTCCAGAGGCGTTCCCAGCGGAAGGCGCCGCGCAGCTTGCGCACAGGCATCTCCGGGAAGTGCGTGCGCAGTGCCATGACCATCGTGCCGAAGAAGAACCAGAAGAACGCGACGGCGCCCGGGATGCCGATCTCTGCCATGTAGTTGAGGTAGATGTTGTGCGCATGGACGATGAGCACATTGGCCCCCTGCAGGTAGAAGTCGTACTCGGGGTAGACCATCCAGTAAGCGCCCCAGCCGATGCCGAGGAACGGATGATCCTGGATCATCGCGACGGTGCTCTCCCAGAAGGCCAGGCGCATTTCCGTCGAGGTGTCGACCTTCGTGAAGACGGACGCGATGCGCTCGTAGAGCATCGGGTCAACGGCAAAAAGAAGCGCGATGACGACGACACAGGCGGCGAGCACGCGGCGGTCACGAAGCGCACCGTAGCCCGCGAGGATGACGGCGATGACGAGGCAGGCGCCGCGCGCATACGTCATCGCCAGGCAGGCCGCCGCCGCGAGCATGAACGCGCCCAGGAGGATGCGGCGCTCGCGGTTACGGCACTTCATGAAGAGGCCGAAGGCCAGGCAGATGAGGATGTCGAGGTAACCCGCGAGGATGTTCGGGTTCTCCCAGGTCGAGAAGACGCGCTTGCGCAGCTCTGGGAAGGCATCGCCGTCCACCCACTTCATCGAACTGATGTCAATGCCGAACAGGAACTGATAGTAGCCATAGAGCAGGACGATGACAGCTGCCGCGCAGGCCATGCGCAGGATGGACTTCATCTGCCAGGGCTCGCGGACATTCTGCCCGATCAGGAGATACGTCAGCACGTAGACGCCGACGAGGTTGTAATAGTTGTAGAAACTGAAGCCGCGGTCCGGCGAGGACAGCACCGACAGGGCGCTGATGGCCACGAAGAGCACCGCCGGCACGTCGAAGCGCAGGTGGCGGAAGTGGAAATCCTTGTCCACGTAGAACCGCAGGGCAGTCCCCGCGATGCCGACGAGCAGAGCGACTGTCGCCGCGCCCGGCGAGAGCGGCAGGAAGAACACCTCGGCCAGGAGGCCGTACCAGGCAATCGCGCTCGCGCGCCGCTTCCAGCGGCCTTGTGCGAGGGCCCGGCGCTTCTCGCGGATGTGCGCGCCCGTCAGGTTTGTCTTATCCTTCTTCATTTGCTCACCCCTTCCGCTGCAGCAGCATCTCGCGGACGCCGCCGACGAGGTACAGGGAGCCCGCGATGACGAGAAGCTTCTCGCCGTTGGCGAGCTCCAGCGCGCGGTCAAGCGCCTCTTTGTTCGCCTCGAAGGCCTCGACATGCTGCACGGCCGGCGCGACGCGGCGCAGGAGGTCGGCAGCCGAATCGGCGCGCTCCGACTGCGGCACCGTCACGACGACTGTGTCGTTCGGCCGCAAGAGGATGTGGAGCATCGCATCGATGTCCTTGTCCTTGAGGATGCCGAGGAGCAGTACGCGCTCCTCGGCGGGAAAGATCGCATCGAGGCTAGAGCGCAGCGCCCGCATGCCGGCCGGATTGTGAGCGCCGTCCACGATGACGGTCTGCGCCCCGAAGTCGAGCCGCTCAAAGCGGGCCGGCCAGCTCACGAGGCGCAGCGCCTCCGTGACCGTCTCCATCGTGAGGCGCGCGTCAATATTGTGCAGCAGGCGCAGGGTCATCAGGGCCACCGCGCTGTTCTCGACTTGATGGACACCGAGCAGATGCAACTCATACGGCTGATGATCGATGCCCAGAAGCTCCGAGCTGAACTCAAGCTGCTGCACGCAGCCGTCGCAGCTGATGAACTTCGAGGAGAAATCCTCGCCAGCCACGAAGATGTCGGCGCTCTTTTCCTCGGCCACCGCGCGGATGACAGAAAGCGGCTCCCCCTTGGCGGCCGTCACGACGGGCACGCCGTCCTTGATGATGCCAGCCTTGTTCTCCGCGATGCTCTGGAGCGTGCCGCCGAGCTTGTCGGCGTGCTCCATCGTGACATTCGTGATGACCGAGACTTCCGGCGTGATGACATTCGTCGAGTCGAGCGTGCCGCCGAGGCCGACCTCGATGACGGCATACTCGACCTGGCACTTGGCAAAGTAGTAGAAGCCGAGCGCTGTGAGCACTTCAAACTGCGTCGGACACTCCGCGCCCTCTGCGAGCATCAGGTCGATCTTCTCGCGGATGACCGTCATGCCCGCTGCAAAATCCTGCTCACTGATATTCTGCCCGTCAACGCGGATGCGCTCCGTGTACGAGACGAGGTGCGGCGAGCTGTAGAAGCCCGTGTGGATGCCGCTGCGGCGCAGCGCTCCCTCGACCATCGCCGAGACAGAGCCCTTGCCGTTCGTGCCCGTCACATGGACCGTGCGATAGCGGTCCTGCGGCCGGCCGAGCAGCTCGAGGAGCCGCTCGATGCGCGTGAGGCCCAGGCGGATGCCAAATATCTTGAGCCCTTCCAGATAAGAAATGGCTTCCTGATAATTCATATCGCGTCGCTCCATTCTCAAAGCTTGGCGAGGTCCTGGATGCGTCCCTCGACCGCCTGCTTCTTCTCCTCATAGCCAGCGAGCTTCTCGCGCTCCTTGGCGACGACAGCCTCCGGGGCCTTCTTGAGGAAGCCCTCGTTGCTGAGCTTGCCCGAGAGGCGCCCTATCTCCTTCTCGAGCTTATCGAGTTCCTTCTGCAGGCGGGCCGTCTCCTTCTCGACGTCGATGAGGCCCTTGAGCGGCAGGTAGATCTCGACACCGCCGACGACACCGGCCATGGCGTTCTCCGGCTTCTCCGCATCGTCTGCGAGCAGCGTGACCGGCTCAGCAGCAGCGAGCGCCTTGAGGTAGCCCTCGTTCTCCTCAAAGACCGGGCGCAGGCTGCTCTCCGTGAAGTGCAGCATGACCTCGCTCTTGTGGCCCGGAGCCGCGCCGACCTCGGCGCGCAGGTTGCGGACCGTCTTGATTGTCTCCATGATGGCCGTCATCTGCGCCTCAGCCGCATCGTCGCGAAGCGAAGCGTCAGCCGCCGGCCAGTCCGCGATCATGATGCTCTTCCACTGCCCATCATGCGGCACCTTCTGCCAGATCTCCTCCGTGAGGAACGGCATAAAAGGATGCAGCAGGCGCAGCGTGTGCTCGAGGACGTACGACAATACGTAGAGGGCCGTGTTCTTCGCGCGCTCGTTCTCCTTGTCGTAGAGGCGCGCCTTCGTCAGCTCGATGTACCAGTCGCAGAACTCGTTCCAGATGAACTCGTAGATCATGCGGCCGGCCTCGCCGAGCTCGAAGTTATCGAGGTTCTTCGTCACGCCCTCCGCCGTCTTGGCGTAGCGCGAGAGGATCCACTTGTCGGCCAGCGTGAAGTCGCTCGCCTCCGGCTTGAAGTCCTTGTCGAAGCCCTCGAGGTTCATGAGCATGTAGCGCGACGCATTCCAGATCTTGTTGGCGAAGTTGCGCGCACTCTCGACGCGCTCCCAGTAGAAGCGCATGTCGTTGCCCGGCGTATTGCCCGTGATGAGCATGAAGCGCAGCGTATCGGCGCCGTACTTCTCGACGACTTCGACCGGATCGATGCCGTTGCCGAGCGACTTGCTCATCTTGCGGCCCTGGCTGTCGCGCACGAGGCCGTGGATGAAGACATGGTGGAACGGGATGTCCTTGCCGAACTCCAGGCCCATCATGACCATGCGAGCCACCCAGAAGAAGATGATGTCGTAGCCCGTGACGAGCGTCGCCGTCGGGTAGAACTGCTCAAGCTCCGGCGTCTTGTCCGGCCAGCCGAACGTCTCGAACGGCCAGAGGCCCGAGCTGAACCACGTGTCGAGCACATCCTCATCCTGGTGGATATGATGGCTTCCGCAGTGCGGGCACGCCGTCAGGTCCGTGCGCGAGACGCTCGTCTCACCGCAGTCATCGCAGTACCAGGCCGGGATGCGGTGGCCCCACCAGAGCTGACGCGAGATGCACCAGTCGCGGATGTTCTCGAGCCAGTTGATGTACGTCTTCGTGAAGCGCTCCGGCACGAACTGGATGCGGCCGTCCTTGACGGCCTCGATGGCCGACTTGGCAAGGCTCTCCATCTTGACGAACCACTGCTTCGAGACGAGCGGCTCGATCGTCGAATGGCAGCGCGAGCAGTGGCCGACGGAGTGCTCATGCTCCTCGACCGAGACGAGCACGCCCGTCTCCTCGAGCTCCTTGACGAGCGCCTTGCGGCATTCGTAGCGGTCCATGCCTGCGTACTTGCCGGCACCCTCGAGCATCTTGCCCGTGTTGCCGATGACCTTGATCTCCTCGAGGTGATGGCGCTGGCCCATCTCGAAGTCGTTCGGATCATGGGCTGGCGTGACCTTGACGGCGCCCGTGCCGAATTCTTTGTCGACGTACTCATCCGCAAACAGCGGGATGCGGCGGCCGACGACCGGCAGTATGAGCGTCTTGCCGACGAGATCCTTGTAGCGCTCGTCGTCCGGATGGACAGCGACGCCCGTATCGCCGAACATCGTCTCCGGGCGCGTCGTCGCAATCTCAACGTACTTGCCCGGCTCGCCCTCTACCTCATAGCGTAGATGCCAGAGATGGCCCTGCTCCGTCTCATGCTCGACCTCGATGTCCGAGATGGCCGTATTGCACGACGGGCACCAGTTCGTGATGCGCGTGCCCTGGTAGATGAGGCCTTTTTCATAGAGGCTGACAAAGACCTCGCGGACGGCACGGCTGCAGCCCTCGTCCATCGTGAAGCGCTCGCGGTCCCAGTCGAGCGAGGAGCCGAGCGAACGCAGCTGGAACATGATGCGGCTGCCGAACTTCTCCTTCCAGTCCCAGACGCGCTCGAGGAACTTCTCGCGGCCGAGCTCATAGCGGTTCGTGCCCTCCTCGCGGAGCTTGCCCTCGACCTTTGCCTGCGTCGCGATGCCGGCATGGTCGCAGCCCGGGATCCAGACCGTGTTGTAGCCCTGCATGCGGTGGTAGCGGATCAGGATGTCCTGCAGCGTGTTGTCGAGTGCGTGGCCCATGTGCAGCTGGCCCGTGACATTCGGCGGCGGGATGACCATGCTGTACGGCTTCTTGCTCTTGTCGACCTCTGCGTGGAAGAACTTGTTCTTCTCCCAGAACTCATACCACTTCTTCTCAAACGACTGCGGGTCATAAACCTTCGGGATGTTGTTCCCGAGCTCTTCTTTCTCTGGCATACGAATCCTCCTCATAAATAAAGCGCTTCCGTCCCAAAAGGACGAAAGCGCCTGCCTTCGTGGTACCACCAATCTTCTCACGCAACCTATGCCGCGTGACTCTCGCGTTAACGCCGCCCACGTCCCCGCCTAAGCAAAAGCTTCAGCGAAGCAACTCCGAAGCGACCTTCCGCATCCCCCTGCCAGGACTCACACCAGCCGTCCCGTCTCTTTGCCAGGGAAGATCCCTACTCCTCTTCGTCATCGTCTTTGCGTATTTCACATTATGGAAGTTATCTTATCACAAGAAGCCCTAAAATGCAATGCAAAGCATTCAAGACAAGGCAATCGTCCGACAGTCCGACTGCGCTCCCGGATGGCGTCAGTCCGCGATTGGCAGGTTTTTGGCGGCCATGCGGCGGAAGGCATTGAGGTCGTGGCGAGTCTCGCGCTTCTTGCCGCGGCGGTTGTAGTACTCGACCTTGTCGCAGTACATGCGCTGGTCGGTCTTTGTGATGGCCCTTTCGAGGTGCGCGGTGTCTGCCACCCATTCGCTGCCGATGGCGATGGACAGGTCAGCCTTGCCCGCGGCCAATTCGCGCAGGCGGAGGACGCTCGTCTTGAAGTCGAGCTCGGTGACGAGCGGCACGAGAACGAGGAATTCATCGCCGCCAATGCGGTAGGTGTTCTCGAGGCCGTAGCACTTCGTCAGCAGGCGCGCCGCCTGCCGGAGCGCCGCATCGCCCGCCTGGTGGCCGAGTGTGTCATTGATCTCCTTGAGGCCGTTGACATCGGCGTAGACGATGCCCACGCTGCTCGAGTACTTCGTGAGGAAGTCAATCTTCTCCATGCAGGCATTGCGGTTCTGCAGGCCTGTCAGCGCATCATAGCGGCTCGCATGCTCGAGCTCCGCCATCAGGCGGTGGTTCGTGATCTTCGACGAGATGAAGTACGACACCGTCTCGAGGATGGCGACCGTGTTGATCATATCGCTCTTCTCGTAGTTATCGGCGCCGAGGTAGCCGATGATCTTGCCATCGTGGTAGATTGGCGCATCGATGATGCGCTCGATGCCCTGGCGCTTGAGATTCCAGTAATCAACGGGATCGTCATCCTTCAAGACCTCGATGTCCTCGATGATGACGCTCGTCGCGTGCTTGAGGAATTTCTCCCAGCCGCCGATGTACTGCTCGTAGTCGAGATGCTGCAGCGTGTCGATCTCCGGCGCGACGCCCGGCGCGCACCACTCGAACGTGTTCGAGACGGTCTTGCCGTCCGTCTCGAGGATGTAGAGCCGGTCCGGATGCAGGATGCGGCTGAGTTCCTGCAGCGCGTGATTCATCGCCACCTCATAAGTCTCCTCGCTGCTGAGGATCTTTGAGATGCGCAGGACGATGTCCTTCGTCGTGAACTCGCGCTTCATCTCCATCTGCCTCTCACGGTCGATGTCGACATTTATGAACGTGTACGCGACATAACCCGGCTGCTTGAGCGGCATGATCGTGAAGTCGAGCCAGTGCCCAATCTCTGGCGCATAGATGCAGTCATGGATGACCTCACCATCCAGGCTAGCCTTCGCGCAGTACGTCATCCAGATCGGATTGGCACGTTCATAGTAGGACAGGAAATGCTGTCCCAGGAGCTCCTCAGGCCCCACACCTGCCATCTCACTGTATATCTTGTTGACATAGACATACTCTGCATCCTCGACTGTCCTGCCATCTTCTGCAAAAATCAGCTTGTAGACTGCATACGCCACCGGAACATCGCTGTAGATGTCCGGCATCCAATTCTTCTCCATCGTGATCACCCACTACCTATCACGACATGCTCTGCACACTCTACAAAACAAGCCGTACTATTTTTCTCATTTCATTCTAACACTATTCGCCAACCTTTGCACATTTTTTTCACGCCCAATGTCTCGGTCTCAATCCTGTTCCATCGCATTACAGCGTTTGAGCCGCTCGCTCATAGCTCGCCGCAGAACGCCCGTACGAGGATGGACTGCTTCATGCTGTCGATGGATGCCAGAACCGACTACGCCGACTGTCGTCTTCTCCCCTGCCTAGCCTCACACAAGGCTTCGGCAAAAAAAGAGAGGGGCATTTGCCCCTCTCCGTAAAGTAAAAGTCAGAGATTCGAATCCGTGATTGTGCTTATTTTACCTCAGCAGCGCCGAACGGACGGCCCTCGTTGAAATTGCGGGCGTTCTCCATCGTCACCGTCGCGATAGCCTGCAGGGCCTCGCGCGTGAAGAATGCCTGATGGCTCGTGAGGATGACCTGCGGGAACATGAGCAGGCGGCCCGTGATATCCTCCGTCGGGACGTCGAAGCTGTGGTCCGTGTAAACATTGGCATCCTCGCCCTCGTAGACGTCGAGCGCAACCGCATGGAACTTGCCCTGCTTGAGCGCAGCGATGAGCGCTTCCGTATCGATGAGGCCGCCGCGCGCAGCATTCACGAGCATGACATCGTCCTTCATGAGGGAGATGGCCTTATCATCGATGAGATGATACGTGCCGCCTTCGCCCATGATGAGCGGTGCGTGGATGGAGATGAGGTCAGAGCGACTCAGGACCTCTTCCTTCGAGGCATAGGTGAGAAGACCCTCTTCCTCGAGCTTCTTGTTCGGGAATGCATCCCAGCCGATGACCGTCATGCCGTAGCCCTTGCAGATGCGCGCCATGCACTGGCCGATGCGGCCCGTGCCGAGGATACCGGCGACCTTGTTGTGGAGATCGACGCCGAGCAGGCCCGTGAGGTCGAAGTTGTTGTCGCGCACCTTGTTGTATGCCTTGTGCAGGCGGCGGTTTGCAGCCTGCAGCGTTGCCATGGCATGCTCTGCCACTGCGTACGGGGAGTAGGCCGGTACGCGCAGGACCGTGATGCCGTACTCGGCAGCGGCCTTCTTGTCGACATTGTTGAAGCCAGCGCAGCGCAGGAGGATCAGGCGGACGCCGCCGTTATGCAGCTGCTCGATGACAGAACGCGGTGCCTCGTCGTTGACGAAGATGCACACAGCGTCATAGCCGTTGGCGAGCTGTGCCGTCTCATCCGTCAGGCGGCTCGAGAAATACTTGAGTTCGACGTTGTACGTGCCCTCGCCCTTGTCCTTTGCGAGCTCGCTGAAATAGAGGCGGTCATAGTCTTTCGTGCCGAAAAAGGCGACCTTGAGGACAGAACCCTTCTTCTCCTTCGGACCCATGGCATCGAAAACCGCCTGGATCTCCCGTGCAGCCTCTTCCTCATCGGGGCCGTCCACGGTGATATCGACCGTTGTGCCTTTCGGGGCGTGAAGGTTCAAGATCTCCAGCACGTTGTTGCCCTGGGCCGTCTCATTACCGACCGCGAGCGTCACCGCTGCCCGCAGGTTGCTGCATGCCTGCGCGATCTGCGCTGCAGGACGCGCATGGATACCGATTGAGCACTTCACGACGACTTGGAATTTTTTCATTGATAAGCTCCTCCCCAAAAAATGCGGTACATTTATTGTATTGCTAATACGATTATACGACGCCGCGCGTGTGAAAGCAATAACATATTTGCAGTCCTCTGCACTTTTTTGAACGACTGTTACCGAGATTGGCTAGTTGTGACTGCCTGATGGGTATCCCGTGAACTTCTCCCCTGTCTATAACTCTGTGGATTTCCTGTGGATATCCTGTGGATAAATTGCAGCAGGTGTGGATAATTTGACGAACTGTCCCGGTTTATGGTTCAGGATATGATCAGGCCGTGTCCGCTCTATGTTCCTATATGACATAGTAAAAAGCCGCAATCCGTTGGCGCACAAGGCTTCCGAGCTCCTCTAAGACAAGACAAAGCAAAGACAAAGAAAGAGTAACGTAGTAGCGAGCAAGGCTCAGCGATGGCACAGGTAGCACGGGATGTCACGCCCCAAGTTCCCCATGGAACGCCTGCGCGAGGATTGACTGCTTCATGCTGTCGATGGCTGCCAGCACCGACTCCGCCGACTGTCGGACTTCTTCTTCCCTGCCGAGCAGTCGGTCGAGGATAGCGACAATCTCTTGCTGCTCAGCATAAGAGTATACCGGCACAGGAAGATTCCTGATGATTTTCTCGTTCAGATTTTTCATGGTCGAACCGACTGCATGTGTTTCCAGATATTGCTTGCTCTTTTGCGATGCAATCACCAGCGAGTAAAACTTCGCATCGTATTCTTTCTTCAGTCGCAGCAACATGCAGCCAGTCCCACAAAGCCAACCGGCTTCGTCCTCGCCAACAGGAGCCGTACGCCCCATCTCGCCTCGTCTGCCGATAATGATATCATTGACACACATCTTATACACGGCCAGACTGTCAGCCTTACTCTCGCTGATCGATTTCCTGCTATCAGGACATATCACTTGATTGACGATATGCTGTGGGTTGACAACTGGAATCCCACCTTGAATGTAATCTTCCTTATGCAAGGCCGAGCCAAATGGTCCAATTCGAATCAAGTCTACGATTTCTGAAAGAGGTTTTAACTCTTTCTCACCTGCACCGATGAGATCCCCTGCAATAGCTTCGTGCAGCAGCGCAGCCTTGCGCGTTTCATGGGCGTCGAGGACGGCCTGTACCTTTGCCTTGGCGGCATCGAGCTTGGCAAACAGCGACTCAATGCGCGCCACAAGGCGCTGCTGCTCGGAGAGCGGGGGCAATGCGACTGGGTATGTTTGCACATAGCGAGGCTTTGCTCTCATGAGTGAACCGCCGACGCCGGAAACATTGGATAACATGCGTTTGCGGAAATAAGGACAACGGAAGAACCACATAAGGTAATCCGATACAAAAAAAGGTCGTGCACGGACAACAATCCATTCCGATGATGCCAAACATTTGAGAGTCGTATGGGCGCTGATCTTCCAAACGCGATTGATGCGAGGATTTATCTTACAGAGCAGAACATCGTCTTTTTCAACGAGTTGTTTTGTCGAGCCGATTTCCATTCCTTTTGTGATTTCGGGATAGCCATTGACAATGCTTGGCACGCTGTATAGTTCAAATGCGTCATCTTAAACTATCATTTGAATAGTTGCCGGATTGTTCTTCATTGTCATTCGGCCATATGGTACGCCCCTGCCCTTCGAAATGACCGTTTTTGAAATCACCTTCGTAAATCCAAGGATTTCCTTGAGCGTTTTGAGTGGTGAATTTCCCTTTACCATTCGGAACGCCCTGTTCATTGACGTCTCCGGTATAGGTGCCGCTTCTATCTCCATAAGACAAGGAGAACGTCATTTACTTATCGGTCACTTTTTGAGGTCCTCCACAACCAAAAATGAATAGTGAGAATACGAGCATAATCGTGATTGCACAAACTTTTTTCATAATGGTCACTCCTCGCATAAGTTATAATTTCATATCACGCGAAATGTAATCATATCGTCAAGGTTATCCATCGTTTCCACATCACAGATATTATTTCCCAAGAGTGCAGTTTGGATATGGTAAAAAAGCAATCTGTCTTTAATGAAGCGAACGAACTCACGCGAGCGTCGTTTATAGCCATAAGTTGCCATCAACGTCCGAAGTTTCATGCGTACAAATCCATTTTTGCTGATGAATAAAATACGTACACGCATCTTTTTGAAAAAGAGGTCAATATCAAAATCATCCCGCTTAAGTTCCTCAATATTCAAAGTGCCACCGCAAGCCTCTTTTACAGCAGGAAATTCTGCATCTAACGTAATCTTATCCTGCATATAGTCTGACCAATACATGATGTCTAATGCCCACTTCTTGTAATCATGGCGATAACGCTGTTCTAAAAAAATATTATCCTCTTGCCACATTTTATGGGCAAGCATCATCGCCTCCTGCGTAGTAAATCCCAAATTATCCACAATGCAAGCCATATCGAACGCACTATAAAAAAGCTCCTGCATATCATTTGCCGCCTTTCATTTTATCGCTCCATTCAGCATTACACTTGCGGCAGAGAATTTGCAGATTTTCCGGAACGGAAAGCCCGCCCTGATTCATCGGCACAATATGGTCGACTTGCAAAAATTTCTTATCTGTAAATACTTCGCCACACTCTGCGCAAACATACCCGCCGTCCACTTTAGACTTGGCAAATGCGCCACTTCTCAGTTCTGCTTCCAGTGCAGGATTCACTTCTTTTATTTTGGTCAAAGGAAGTTTTGAGAGTTCCTTTTTGTCATATGTTACATTGTTTATGTCGGCGTAAATTTTTGGATTTCCAATTTTCAAGAGTTCAATATCTATCATCCGCAAAAAGTAAATTTTCCTACCGAAAAACAATTGCAATAGATTGTCATCGCCGTTATCCCAAAGTTCGTCGAGATATTCTTTCTTTTTTCTTGCCCCCATGTCTTCATCCCATATTGTTTGGGCAATAGATGTTATGTCGAGTTTCTCTCTATCCACTTGGTCAAAAGTGTAAAACTTAGGCTCTGACTCTTTTTGAGCGTAGTATTTCAGAATATGACTCACATCTTGTGGATCGTAAGTGGGTATCATTTCGCGATGAAAGAATTTTTGGCGACACTTTTCTTCTAACTCTGCGAGTACCGATTGTGGCAAATATTCCTCTTCACTATCTATATCCTTGAAGAGTTCGGGCAACGCAGACATAAGACTCTCATAGGCTTCTTTGGTGCTGTTATACACCATTACTTGATAAGAAAAGTCAATGCCTTCTTCATTGATGTATTGAAATGCGTACATACCCACGGGAATACGCTCTGCAAAAGGAACTGCCTCCAATAATGTGGTATCTATGGCATCGTTCAAAACAGAGGCAAATTCCTCAATTTTGGAAATGGCAATCCACTTTACCATGCGTTTTGTACGTTCTCTTTCTGGGTCGGGTTCAATGATAGAATCGCCTGTAAAGATAGTTTCTGGGCTAGCCCATGCAATATGTTCGTTCCAATTATCAACAAAGGAAACGATATAAGCAATATTAGTGCCGCCTGCTTTTTCTCCTCTAAGGGCGCGTCCTATCATTTGCGTCATCAAAATGGTTGACACCGTGGGACGGGCAAGAAACACAGTCTTAGTCATGGGAAGGTCTACGCCCTCGGTTAGAATGTTCACATTCACTAAAACCTGTATATCTCCCGCTCGATAAGCATCTAACTTGCGTTCGTTTTCTTCGCGGCTTATGGTCACGCCCGTTGCCATGTCCCTGATATCCGAAACGATAAACTCTGCTTTGATTCCAGCGGCATTAAACAGTTTCGTCAAGGCAATGGCATGGTTTATACTCACCGTAAAAACAATGGTTTTCCCATATTCTTTTGCTTTCTTTTTGTAAGTATCAACGATAAGACGATTGCGTGGTCCGCTTTCGGCAATTTCGCGAGCGATTTCCGGCGGTAATTTATCAAGATGCTGGATGCTCTCCCACGCGCTAAGTCCCAATCCTACCCCATATTCCTCGTCTGTATAATAGGTTTCAAAATGAGGATAAGACAGAATGCGCCGACTGATTAGTTCCTTGAGGTCAACTTTATAGGCAATACCAATGTCGTTCCGCACGACATTTCCGTCATGCACTCCATCCCTGTAAATCTTCTTCAGTAGGCCCTGCTCACTTTCTGCCGTACGAAAGGGAGTAGCGGTCAAGCCGATGATTTTGACGTTCGCCACATGATTTTTTACATGGTCAATAACCCGGCGATAGGTTTTAGCGGTAGAGTGGTGCGCCTCATCCACAACGAGAAAAATCTCTTTTTCTCCATCGAGCCACTTATCAAGCCGTTCAAGATTCCTGCCTATGCTATCTTTGCTGACAATAAGAAGGTCATCTGTTGGTTCGATATTCACGGTCTTGTCATGGGATGACGCTCCCGATATAATTCGATAACGGAAAGATGAAATATGCGGCAACTCCGTAGAGTAAGCAAATTTTTGAAATGACTCGGCAGCCTGGTCTAAGAGTGTTTGCCGATGGGCGAGCCAAAGAATTTTTTTACCCTTGTCGAGTGCGTTACGCAAAAGCCAAGTTGATGCCGTGTAAGTTTTACCACCTCCCGTTGGCAGGACAACAAGAGTGCTGTAACTGCTATTGTCGCTATTCATGCGGTCAAGAGCTTTAATGGCGTCCAACTGATGTTGATAGGGGTGGCGCATATTTGCGCCGGGAATAGGGTGAACTGTTCCCGCTGCAGGAAATTCGATATATTCTTGCTGCATAGTAATTCCTCCTAACTTTACTATTGTTGATAGTCAGCAGTTTACAGCTTTTAAGCCGCTTGCTCATCGCCCCAAGCCAATGCTTGCAAAGCCTTGAGCAATGTGCTTGAATTTATGCTACTTTGGGCTTTGGACACCAAAGTGGCGAAAAATACTTCCTTGT